>Ga0308163_10000618_pt1 | contig 55596 bp, 60 predicted proteins | sample PhyTR1_FD_201037 | JGI IMG/M metagenome (GOLD analysis project Ga0308163, IMG submission 201037) | Phyllosphere microbial communities from UC Gill Tract Community Farm, Albany, California, United States - DLSLT.R1 | ecosystem: Host-associated > Plants > Phyllosphere > Unclassified | place: USA...
AGGACCGCATCGACCGGGTCCGCGGCATGGACATCACGGTCGTCACGACCGCTCGGACGGACGACGAGGGACGCGCGCTGCTCAAGGCGCTCGGCTTCCCGTTCCAGACGCCCGAGAACACGCCGTAACGCTTTCCCCGCACGACCAGCACCATCGCACGATCGGCGCCGGGCACCTCCGCCCGGCGCCGCCACCACCACAGGTCGTCATCCGTGTCCGGATGAACGAAACCAGGCGAGAGAGGCACCACCAGATATGACAATGACCGACCCGGTCGCTGACATGCTGACCCGACTCCGGAACGCGAACTCCGCGCACCACGACACGGTCTCCATGCCGCACTCCAAGCTCAAGTCGCACATCGCCGACATCCTCAAGTCCGAGGGCTTCATCGCCGGCTGGGACGTCGCGGACGCCCGCGTCGGCCAGACGCTGACGCTCAGCCTCAAGTTCGGACCCGACCGCCAGCGCTCCATCCGGGGCATCAAGCGCGTGTCGAAGCCCGGACTGCGCGTGTACGCGAAGTCCGCGGAGATCCCCCAGGTCCTCGGGGGCCTCGGGGTCGCCATCCTGTCCACCTCCTCGGGGCTCCTCACGGACCGCCAGGCTGCGAAGAAGGGCGTGGGTGGGGAAGTCCTCGCCTACGTGTGGTAACGACATGTCCCGCATCGGAAGACTCCCCATCGACGTCCCCGCAGGGGTCGACGTCACCGTCGACGGCCAGCTCGTCACGGTCAAGGGCCCCAAGGGCGAGCTGAGCCTCACCGTGGCCCAGCCCATCCGCGCCGAGGTCCAGGACGGGCAGGTGCTCGTCACCCGTCCGGACGACGAGCGCGAGTCGCGTTCGCTCCACGGCCTCACGCGCAGCCTCATCGCCAACCAGATCGTCGGCGTCACCACCGGCTACACCAAGGGCCTCGAGATCGTCGGCACGGGTTACCGCGTCGCGGTCAAGGACAAGGGCGTCGAGTTCGCGCTCGGCTTCTCCCACCCCGTGTACGTCGAGGCGCCCGCGGGCATCAGCTTCACCGTCGAGGGCGTCAACAAGATGACCGTCGTCGGCATCGACAAGCAGCTCGTCGGCGAGACGGCCGCCAACATCCGCAAGATTCGCAAGCCCGAGCCCTACAAGGGCAAGGGCGTCCGCTACGCCGGCGAGAACGTTCGCCGCAAGGCCGGAAAGAGTGGTAAGTGATCATGGCTCTCGGAGTTAGAGGAAAAAGCAAGTCCGCCGCCCGCGGCCGCAGGCACGCACGCCTGCGCAAGAAGGTCGAGGGCACCGAGCTGCGTCCGCGCCTGGTCGTCACCCGTTCGGCCCGCCACGTCTTCGTGCAGGTCGTCGATGACAGCCGTGGTCACACCGTCGCGTCCGCGTCGACCCTCGAGGCCGACATGCGCACGTTCGACGGCGACAAGACCGCCAAGTCGCGCAAGGTCGGCGAGCTCGTCGCCGAGCGCGCCAAGGCGGCCGGCGTGGAGAGCGTCGTATTCGATCGTGGTGGCAACCGCTACGCAGGACGCGTCGCGGCCATCGCCGAAGGAGCTCGAGAGGGTGGTCTGAGCCTGTGAGCGCAGCCGAGAACAACAACAAGGAGCCCGAGGTCGTGGCAGTGGCGGAGACGCCCGTCGAGACCGCGGCGTCCACCGCACCCGCGCAGAACGAGGGCCGCGAGGGCCGTCGTGGCGGGCGTGACCGGAACCAGGGCGGCCGCGACAGCCGCGGTGGCCGTGATGCCGACAAGAGCCAGTTCCTGGAGCGCGTCGTCACCATCAACCGCGTGTCCAAGGTCGTCAAGGGCGGTCGTCGCTTCAGCTTCACCGCGCTCGTGATCGTCGGAGACGGCAACGGACTGGTGGGCGTCGGCTACGGCAAGGCCCGCGAGGTCCCGACCGCCATCTCCAAGGGCGTCGAGGAGGCGAAGAAGAACTTCTTCCGCGTCCCCCGCATCGGCCTGACCATCCCGCACGCCGTGCAGGGTGAGGCCTCCGCCGGAGTCGTCCTCCTGCGCCCCGCGTCCGCGGGTACCGGCGTCATCGCCGGTGGCCCCGTCCGCGCGGTGCTCGAGTGCGCCGGCATCCACGACGTGCTGAGCAAGTCGCTCGGCTCGTCCAACACGATCAACATCGTGCACGCCACGGTGGAGGCGCTGCAGCAGCTCGAGGAGCCGCGCGCGGTCGCCGCCCGTCGTGGGCTCGAGCTCGAGCAGGTCGTCCCGGCCCGCATCCTCCGCGCCCAGCGTGCCGAGGCCGACGCGAAGGCAGGTGTCTGATGGCTCAGCTCCGAGTGACGCAGATCAAGTCCAAGATCAGCGAGAAGCAGAACCAGCGCGACACCCTGCGGAGCCTCGGGCTCCGTCGCATCGGTGCCGTGGTGGTCCGAGAGGACAACGCCCAGAACCGCGGCTACGTCAACACCGTCGCGCACCTGGTGAAGGTGGAGGAGATCGACTGATGGCTGAGAAGAACGAGTCGGCCGAGACGCCCGTGAAGGCGTCCAAGGCCGCACCGAAGAAGACCGCGAAGGCCCCGGCCGCCGCCGCTTCCGCCGAGACGACCACGGTCGGCTCGACGGAGACGGTCAAGCGCGACCAGGTCCTCAAGGTCCACCACCTCCGTCCCGCCGCCGGGGCCAAGAAGGCACGCCAGCGTGTCGGCCGCGGTGAGGGCTCGAAGGGCAAGACCGCGGGTCGCGGCACCAAGGGCACGAAGGCCCGCTACACGGTGCGCGTCGGCTTCGAGGGTGGGCAGATGCCGCTGCACATGCGCACCCCGAAGCTCCGCGGGTTCAAGAACCCGTTCCGCGTCGAGTACCAGGTCGTGAACCTGGAGAAGCTCGCCGCGCTCTACCCCGACGGCGGCGACGTCACCACGAGCGACCTGGTCGCCAAGGGTGCCGTCCGCAAGAACGAGAAGGTCAAGGTCCTCGGGGACGGCGACATCTCGGTTAAGCTGACGGTTGCTGTCGACAAGGTCTCCGGCTCCGCTGCGGAGAAGATCGTCGCAGCAGGCGGCTCCGTCAAGTAGCACTGCAGGACGCTCAGGAGGGGCGGTCGGGCAACCGGCCGCCCCTCCTGTCACCTGGGGCCGCATCGGGTCGGCCCGACCCCCGCCTCCCGGCGGACCTCCCACAGAAAGCAGGACACCCTCCGTGTTGAGCGCCGTCGTCAGGATCTTCCGCACCCCCGATCTACGTCGCAAGATCGGGTTCACGCTGGGCATCATCGCCCTGTTCCGCCTGGGATCGTTCATCCCCGCGCCGTTCGTCGACTTCGCCAACGTGCAGTCGTGCCTCGCGGCCAACCAGGGCACCTCGGGCCTCTACGAGCTCGTCAACCTCTTCAGCGGCGGCGCGCTGCTGAAGCTCTCCATCTTCGCGCTGGGCATCATGCCGTACATCACGGCGTCGATCATCGTCCAGCTGCTCCGCGTGGTCATCCCGCACTTCGACACCCTCTACAAGGAGGGCCAGTCCGGCCAGGCCAAGCTCACGCAGTACACGCGCTACCTCACGATCGCCCTCGCGGTGCTCCAGTCCACGACGCTCATCACGGTCGCGCGCAGCGGTGCGCTGTTCGGCCAGACCAACGTCAGCGCCTGCACGCAGCTCGTCACGAACGACGCCTGGTACGCGATCATGCTCATGGTCATCACGATGACCGCCGGCACCGGCCTCATCATGTGGATGGGCGAGCTCATCACCGAGCGCGGCATCGGCAACGGCATGTCGCTCCTCATCTTCACGTCGGTCGCCGCGGCGTTCCCGACCTCGCTCATCGCCATCCAGCAGAGCCGCGGCTGGGAGGTCTTCGCCCTCGTGATCGCGGTCGGGCTCCTCGTCGTCGCCGCCGTCGTCTACGTCGAGCAGTCGCAGCGCCGCATCCCCGTGCAGTACGCCAAGCGCATGGTCGGGCGCCGCACCTACGGCGGCAACAACACCTACATCCCGATCAAGGTGAACATGGCCGGCGTCGTGCCCGTCATCTTCGCGTCGTCGCTGCTGTACCTGCCCGCGCTCGTCGCGCAGTTCAACCAGCCGCCCGTCGGCCAGCCGCCGGCGCCGTGGGTGCAGTGGATCACCGACAACCTCACCACGGGCGACCACCCGCTCTACATGGCGATGTACTTCCTGCTCATCGTCGGCTTCACGTACTTCTACGTGGCCATCACCTTCAACCCGGAGGAGGTCGCCGACAACATGAAGAAGTACGGCGGCTTCATCCCGGGCATCCGCGCGGGACGCCCCACGGCCGAGTACCTCGACTACGTGCTCACGCGTATCACGCTGCCGGGCTCGCTGTACCTCGGCCTCATCGCGCTCCTGCCGCTCATCGCCCTGTCGCTCGTCGGCGCCAACCAGAACTTCCCGTTCGGCGGCGCGAGCATCCTCATCGTCGTCGGCGTCGGCCTCGAGACGGTGAAGCAGATCGACTCGCAGCTGCAGCAGCGGCACTACGAGGGGCTGCTCAAGTGACCCGGCTCCTCATCGTCGGCCCTCCCGGAGCGGGCAAGGGCACGCAGGCGAAGCGCATCGCGGCCGAGCACGGCATCCCCGACGTCTCCACCGGCGACATCTTCCGCCAGAACATCAAGGACCGCACCGAGCTCGGCCAGCAGGTCCAGGCGCTCGTCGACGCGGGCAACTACGTGCCGGACGAGCTCACCAACAGCCTCGTCACGGCCCGCCTCGAGGAGGAGGACGCCCGCGCGGGCTTCCTGCTCGACGGCTACCCGCGCACGCTGGCGCAGGTCGCGTACCTCGAGGAGCTGCTCGAGGGGTGGGGCCAGCGGCTCGACGCCGTGATCCAGCTCGTCGCCGACGAGGAGGAGGTCGTGGCCCGGCTCACCCGACGCGCGGCCGAGCAGGGCCGTGCCGACGACGGCGAGGACGAGATCCGGCACCGCCAGGAGGTCTACGTCCGCGAGACCAGCCCGCTCATCGACGTCTACCGCGACCGCGGCCTCCTCGTGGAGGTCGACGGCCTCGGCGAGGTCGACGAGGTCGCCGCGCGCATCCGCACGGCCCTCGCCGAGCGCGGCGTCCGTCCCGTCTCCGACGCGGGCCGCGCCTAGCCCGTGGGAGCGCTCCGCCGCACGCCCGGCATCTACAAGACGCCGGACGAGATCCGCCGCATGGTCGCGCCCGGCCTCGCCACCGCCGCGTCGCTCGACGCCGTGCGCGAGCTCATCGCGCCGGGCGTCACCACCGGCGAGCTCGACGCGGCCGCCGACGCCGCGATCCGCGCGCTCGGCGGGCGCTCGAACTTCCAGCTCGTGCCGGGGTACCGCCACACGGTGTGCGTGTCGGTCAACGACGAGGTCGTGCACGGCATCCCCGGCGACCGCGTGCTGCAGCCGGGCGACATCGTCTCCGTCGACAGCGGCGCGGAGATCGACGGCTGGAACGGCGACTCCGCCATGACCGTGGTCGTGCCGGATCCCGCGAACCCCGACGTCGTGGAGGCGCGCGAGCGCCTGTCCCGCGTCACCGAGGACTCGCTCTGGGCGGGCATCGCCCGGCTCGCGACCGCGTCGCACCTCAACGAGGTGGGCGAGGCCGTCGAGGAGAGCGTCGAGTCGGCCGGGTCCTTCGGCATCGTCATGGACTACACGGGGCACGGCATCGGCCGGAGCATGCACGAGGATCCGCCGGTGTTCAACTACCGCGTGCGCGGCAAGGGCCCCGCGGTGAAGCCCGGGCTCGTCGTCGCCATCGAGCCGATGATCACCGACGGCGAGGCGGAGACGCGCGTCCTCGACGACGACTGGACCGTGGCGACCGTCGACGGCAGCATGGCGTCGCACTGGGAGCACTCGGTCGCGGTGCACGCGCACGGCATCTGGGTGCTCACGCTCGCGGACGGCGGCGCCTCGCGCCTCGTGCCGCTGGGCGTCACGCCCGTCGCGCCCTGAGCGCGCGCGACCCCCGCGACGTCGGCCGCCCGAGCGCCGTGGCGTCCTGACCGGCCGGGCCGATCGGCGCCGTCCGGCGCACGCGGCGGAGACGCCGGTCAGGTGTCCATGACGTGCACGAGCTCCTCGATGAAGGAGCCGTGCGACCCGGACGCCCGCATGATCGCCTGCACGTCGCGGTGGTCGGAGAACACCTCGACGAACTGGTCGAAGACGTGCTGGAAGCTCGAGCGGCCGCTCGCGCTGAACGCGACCAGCGCCACCACGTGCACGCGGTTGCCGCCCCACTGCATCGCCTCGTCGTTGACCACGATGGCGATGGCCGTGCGGTGCGCGGTCATGGCGAGCGAGTGCGGCACGGCGAGCGTGTCGGTGAACGCCGTGGAGGAGAGCCGCTCGCGCTCGATCGCGCCCTCGATGTACTCGGGCTCGATGATGCCCTGCTCGACCATCCGCCCGCCGAGCAGCCGGATCATGGCCTCCTCGTCGGGCGCGTGCAGGTCGCGGAAGAAGAGCGACTCGTCGAGGAAGCGCAGCAGGTCGTGCTTCATCGCGCTGCGGCGGGCGTGCCGACGGACGCGGGCCACGGCCCGGCGGATCGCCTCGATGTCGTCGGGCGTCGGCAGCGGCTGCACCACCACGACGGCGTCGCCGGGCGGGCGGGACCCGGTGGCGTCGATGACGAGATCGACCCCGAGCGCGTCGGCGTCCGCGTCGGTGCGCGTGATCACGGCGTCGACGCTGATGTCCGCGCCGAGCGCCTGCTCGATGCGGCTGCGCATGATCTGGTGCAGGTCGTAGTAGTTCGGGCAGACCAGCGCGCACGCGACCCGGTCGTCGCGCCGGGCGACGCGCTCCCGGTGCGAGCCGACGTGCAGCGCGATGTACGCGATCTCGTCGTCGTTGATCGCGATGCCCCGCCGCCGCTGCACCTCGCTCGCGATGAAGACCGCGATCTCGTACGTCATCGGGTAGGAGGTCTTGATGGAGCGGGCGAGCGGGTTGCGCGAGAACGAGCGGTCGGCGGCGCGCGCGACGAGGTTGCCGAGGTGCAGCGAGAAGCGGACCGTGAAGTCCTCGTCCTCGAGGTCGACCAGGTACTCCTGCTTCACCCGGCGGACGATGGCGCGCACCACGTCGAGGTCGCTCTCGACGACGTGGTCCCGCATCACGGTGGCGAGCGATTGCTCGTTGCCGGGCGTGACGACGCGCGTGCGGACGAGGAGCGCGAGGTAGGCGACGTCGCCCGCGGGCACGGGCACGTCGAAGTGGGCGACGAGGAGCCGGGCGAGCACGTCGCGGATCGCGAGGGCGGTGGGATCGGCCGCGGGGGAGCCCGCGTCCGCCGCGTGGTCGTGGTCGTGGTCGACGGCGGCCGCCTCGGCCGCGCCCGCCGACGCATCCGCGTCCTCCCGTCGCGGCGCCCGCGCGAGCCGGTCCACCGCGATCGCCACGTGCAGCAGCACGTTGTCGACGCCGTACTCGTTGACGAAGAAGCCGCGCTCGGTGAGCTCGCGGATGAGGTCGGTCTTGAAGGCGCGCAGCGAGTCGGACGCGAACTCCCGCTGCACGGACTCGAGCGGCAGGAACCCCTGCGCGCTCTCGTCGCGGAACATGCGCGACAGGAGGCGGCGGAAGTCGCGCTCGGACCCCGCGAGCACGACCTGGGATCCGCTGCGGCGGAGCGCGAGCCCCGCGTCCTCCACCAGGGCGCGCACCTTGCGGAGGTCCGCCTCGATGGTGGACTCGCTCACGTGCAGCTCGTCGGCCAGCGCGAAGACGTCGAGCCCGTCGGGGGCGTCGCCCAGGCGGCGGACGAGCGCGTGCAGCCGGTCGCGCGGCGTGCCCTGGGCGTCGCCCGAGGCGCGGCCTCCGCGGTGCCGGGCGTAGCTGCCGGCGTCGATGCGGTAGCCGTCGGGGGAGGAGGCGATCGCCACGTCCGACCGCTCGCGGACCGCGGCGACGTAGCTCCGGACGCTGCGGGTGGTGACGCCCAGCCGGTCGGCGAGCTCCCCGGCCTCGACCCAGCGATCCGCCGTGGACAGGTAGTCCAGCAGCCTCTCCTGGTTGTCGCTGAGCATGCGCGTCCTCCCCGCGGCCGGCGGATCCCGGGTCGGCGGGACGGGCGCGGCGCGCGTGCACTGTCGAGTCAACCATCCCGGGGCGGGCAGGACGCCCGGCGGCGGCCGCGCACGACGGGTCTTCCTACCGTGCGGAAGCGGATCTGCTGGTGTCGCGGCCCCCGGGCGGAGCACGATGGGACGACCAGCGACGACGCGAGGAGGCACAGCATGACCGGGAGGATCCTCGTCGTCTGCGGCTCCGGCGCATCCAGCACCTTCCTCGCCCACCGCCTCCGCTCCCTCGCCGAGGCCGACGGGCTCGAGATCGAGGCCGTCGCGGGCTCCGTCGCCGACGTCCGCCTCGACGCCGCGGGCATGGACGTCGTCCTCCTCGGCGCCCACCTCGCCGACCGCATCGACCTCGTGCGCCGGGCCGCCGCCGACGAGGGCGCGACCGCCGTGCTCCTCGACGCGGACGCCTCGCGTCCCGAGGGCGCCCGCGCCGCGCTCGACCGGGCCCTCGCCGCGATGCGCGCCGGCGGCCGCGCGCTCGGGATGGGCGCCGCGCCCGGCCGACCCGCCGGGGGAGCGCCGCACCCCGCCTGACCGCCTCCGCCCGCCCCCGCCCCCGCCCCCGCCCCCGCCCGAGACCACCGGCCCCGCGCCGACACCGCACGACCGGCACGACCCGCATCACCGGCACGACCGCGACACCGCACGACCACCGCCCACCAGGGCCCCGAAGACGGGGCCGATCGAAGGAGCCACCATGGCAGAACGCACCGTCACCATCGCCTCGTCGCACGGGCTGCACGCCCGCCCCGCCTCGCTCTTCACGCAGGCGGCCGCGAAGGCCGGGATCCCCGTGCAGCTCGCCAAGGGCGACCGCAGCGTGAACGCCGCCAGCATCCTCGGCGTGATCTCGCTGGGCGTCGACACGGGCGACGAGGTCGTCGTCTCCGCCGAGGGCGAGAACGCCGAGCAGGTCGTCACCGACCTCGCCACGCTCCTCGAGTCCGACCTGGACGCCGCATGAGCTCCCGCACCCTGCAGGGCATCGGCATCGGCCGGGGCTCCGCCGTCGGCCCCGTGATCCGGATGCCCGACCCGCTCCCCGAGCCCGCCGACACCGCCAGCACCCTGACCGCCGACGAGGAGCGCATCCGCGTGAGCGCGTCGCTCGCCGCGGTCGCCGCCGACATCCGCATCCGCGGGGAGAAGGCCGGCGGCGCCGCCAAGGACGTGCTCGAGGCGCAGGCGTTCATGGCCGAGGACCCGACGCTCGTCGACGACATCACCGCCCGCCTCGCGACGGGCCGCACCGCCGAGCGCGCCGTGCACGAGGCGTTCGCGGGCTTCCGCGACCTGCTCCTCAGCATGGGCGGCTACATGGGCGAGCGCGCCACCGACCTCGACGACGTCTCGCAGCGCGTCGTCGCGCACCTGCAGGGCGTCGCCGCCCCGGGCGTGCCGGACCCCGACCACGCCTTCGTGCTCGTCGCCCGCGACCTCGCGCCCGCCGACACCGCCCTCCTCGACCTCGACAAGGTGCTCGCCCTCATCACGACCGACGGCGGCCCCACCTCGCACACGGCGATCCTCGCCCGCGAGAAGGCGATCGTCGCGGTCGTCGGCGTCGCGGCCGCGGCCGACCTCGCCGACGGCGAGACCGTGGTGGTCGACGCGCTGACCGGCGCCGTCACCGTGGGCCCGACCCCGGAGGAGGAGTCCGCCGCGCGCGACGCCATCGCCGCCCGGAGCGCCCGCGTCGCCGTGCCCACCGGCCCCGGCGCGCTGTCCGACGGCACGACGATCCCGCTGCTCGCGAACCTCGGATCCGCCGACGGCGCCGAGGACGCGGTGGCCAAGGGCGCCGAGGGCGTCGGCCTCTTCCGCACCGAGTTCCTCTTCCTCGACGCCACGAGCGCGCCGACCGTCGCCGAGCAGCAGGCGCACTACACGCGCCTGCTCGAGGCGTTCCCCGGCCAGAAGGTCGTCGTCCGCGCGCTCGACGCCGGCGCCGACAAGCCGCTCGCCTTCCTCAACGACGCCGACGAGGAGAACCCGGCCCTCGGCCTCCGCGGCCTCCGCGCGCTCCGCGCCAACGAGCAGATCCTCCGCGACCAGCTCACCGCGCTCGCGCAGGCCGACGCCGCCACCGACGCCGACCTGTGGGTCATGGCGCCCATGGTCTCGACCGTGGAGGAGGCGCGCTACTTCTCGGCCCTCGGCCGCGAGCTGGGCCTGAAGACCGTCGGCGTGATGGTGGAGGTCCCGTCCTCCGCGCTGCTGGCCGACCGGATCCTCGGTGTCGCCGACTTCGCGAGCATCGGCACCAACGACCTCACGCAGTACACGCTCGCGGCCGACCGGCTGCTGGGATCCGTGGCCGCGTTCCAGGACCCGTGGCACCCCGCCGTCCTCCGCCTCGTGCAGGAGGTCGGCGCCGCGGGACGCGCTCTCGGCAAGCCCGTGGGCATCTGCGGCGAGGCCGCGGCCGACCCGCTGCTCGCCGTCGTGCTCGTGGGCCTCGGCGCCACCAGCCTCTCGATGTCGCCCGCGGCCCTCGCCGACGTGCGCGCCGAGCTCGCCCTCCACTCGCGCGAGGAGGCGGAGGCCCTGGCCGCCGTCGCCCTCGCCGCCGACAGCGCCGTCGAGGCGCGCGCCGCGGTCACCGCGGCGTCGGCGCCCGCCACCGTCTGACCCGCCCCCTCCACCGCACCACACCCTCACCACCGCAGCAGGCGGGCCGCAGCAGGCCCGCCACCACCACGACAGGAGCACCACCCCCATGACGACGACGTCACCCACCCGCAGCACGGGACAGTCCGTGCGGCTCGGCGTGCAGAAGTTCGGCACGTTCCTCAGCGGCATGATCATGCCGAACATCGCGGCGTTCATCGCCTGGGGCCTCCTCACGGCCCTGTTCATCCCCACGGGCTACCTGCCCAACGCGGACATCGCGCAGCTGATCAACCCGATCCTGTTCTTCATGCTGCCGCTGCTCATCGCGAACACCGGCGGCCGCATGGTCTACGACACCCGAGGCGGCGTGGTCGCGACCATCGCCACCATGGGCGTCATCGTCGGCACCATCGGCGAGCCGTACTACGACGGCGGCAGCCCGATGTTCCTCGGCGCGATGATCACGGGCCCGCTCGCGGCCTACCTGCTGAAGGTCATCGAGCGGCTCTGGATCGACCGGATCCGCCCCGGCTTCGAGATGCTGGTCAACAACTTCTCCGCCGGCATCCTCGGCGCGATCTTCGCGATCGGCGCGTTCTTCGCCCTCACGCCCGTCATCGGCTGGATCACCGCCCGCCTCGGCGGCGGCGTCGGCTTCCTCGTCGACAACGGCCTGCTGCCCCTCACGAGCATCGTGATCGAGCCGGCGAAGGTCCTGTTCCTCAACAACGCCATCAACCAGGGCATCCTCACCCCGCTCGGCACGACCGAGGCGCTGCAGAACGGCAAGAGCATCCTGTTCCTGCTCGAGGCGAACCCCGGCCCCGGCCTCGGCGTGCTCCTCGCGTTCGCCATCTTCGGCGCGGGTGCGGCCCGCTCCACCGCCCCCGGCGCGATCCTCATCCAGTTCGTCGGCGGCATCCACGAGATCTACTTCCCGTACGTGCTGTCCAAGCCGCTCCTGTTCCTCGCGGTCATCGCGGGTGGCGCCTCGGGCGTCGCGACCAACGTCGCCTTCGGCTCCGGCCTCCGCGCCCCGGCCTCGCCCGGCAGCATCATCGCCGTGCTCGGCCAGACCGCCAGCGACAGCTTCATCGGCGTGATCCTCTCGGTCATCATCTCGGCCGCCGTCACCTTCGTCGTCGCGGCGGTCATCCTCCGCACCGGCAAGAAGGGCTCGGGCGACTTCGGCGCCGCGGTCGCCGCGACCCAGGCCAACAAGGGCAAGGAGTCGTCGGTCCTCACGGGCCTCGGCGCCGAGACCGGCACCGCGGGCACGGTCGGCGGCCTCGCCGACGGCCAGGCGGCCACGGGCACGGGCACGGGCACGGACGGCGGCACGGCCACGGCCACCCGCATCCAGGACATCGTCTTCGCCTGCGACGCCGGCATGGGCTCGTCCGCCATGGGCGCCTCGGTCCTCCGCAACAAGATGAAGAAGGCAGGCGTCACCGACGTCACGGTCGTCAACAAGGCCATCGCGGCCCTCGACGGCCAGGCCGACCTCGTGATCACGCAGCGCGAGCTCACCGACCGGGCCCGCGAGAAGAGCCCGGCGAGCGAGCACGTCTCGGTCGACAACTTCATGAACTCGCCGCGCTACGACGAGATCGTGGAGCTGGTCCGGAAGCAGCGCTCGGACAGCTGATCCCGGTCCGCCCCCGCGGCGGACCCGCACCACCGCACGCGCGGGCTCCGGGGCCCGGTCGACACCGACCGGGCCCCGGTAGCCTCGCATCAGGCAGAACCACGTCAGGAGCACCATGTCGAACGTCCTCGAACCCGCCCAGATCCGCGTCGGCGGCACCGCCGCGAGCGTGGAGGAGGCCATCGCCGAGGCGGCGGGCATCCTCGTCGCCGCGGGCGCCGTCACCCCCGAGTACCAGGGGTTCATGCTCGAGCGCGAGAAGAGCGTCTCGACCTACATGGGCAACCTGCTCGCCATCCCGCACGGCACCAACGAGGGCAAGGACACGATCCTGGACTCCGCCCTCTCCTTCGTCCGCTACGACGCCCCGATCGACTGGGCGGGCAACGAGGTCCGCTTCGTCGTCGGCATCGCCGGCAAGGACAACGGGCACCTCGACATCCTCAGCAAGATCGCCATCATCTTCAGCGACGACGACGAGGTGCGGAAGCTCCTCGACGCCCCCGACGCCGAGGCGCTGTACGCGCTCCTGGCGGAGGTGAACGAGGCGTGAAGGCCGTCCACTTCGGCGCCGGCAACATCGGCCGCGGCTTCGTCGGGCTGATCCTGCACGAGGCCGGGTACGAGGTCGTCTTCGCCGACGTCAACGCCGAGCTCATCGGGCACCTCGACGCCGCGGACTCGTACCGCGTCACCGAGGTCGGCCCGCACGCGCGCGACTGGACCGTCACGGGCTTCCGCGCGATCGACAGCGCGGCCGACGGCGAGGCGCTGATCCGCGAGATCGCGACCGCCGACGTCGTCACCACGGCCGTGGGCCCGAACATCCTCCGCTTCGTGGCGCCCGCCATCGCGTCGGGCCTGCGCGCGCGCTCGGCCGACCTCGCGCCCGTCGCCGTCATGGCGTGCGAGAACGCGATCAACGCCACGGACACGCTGCGCGCCGAGATCCAGGCGGCGCTCGGCGACGACGCGGACGCCCTCGGGCGCGCGGTCTTCGCCAACACGGCCGTCGACCGCATCGTCCCGAACCAGGACCCCGCCGCGGGCCTCGACGTGACCGTCGAGGACTTCTCGGAGTGGGTCGTGGAGCGCGGTCCGTTCGGCGACGCCGTGCCCGAGATCCCCGGCGCCACGTTCGTCGACGACCTCGCGCCCTACATCGAGCGCAAGCTCTTCACTGTCAACACCGGCCACGCGACCGTCGCGTACCACGGCTACGCGCGCGGCGCCGTGAGCCAGTCGGACGCGATGGCGATCCCCGAGGTCGCCGACGAGGTCCGCCTCGTGCTCGAGGAGACGAGCGCGTTGCTCGTCGCCAAGCACGGTCTCGACGAGGCCGAGCAGGCGGCGTACCGCGAGAAGAACCTCGCGCGCTTCGCCAACGCGGCCCTCGCGGACACCGTCGAGCGCGTCGGCCGCCAGCCGCTGCGCAAGCTCTCCCGCGAGGAGCGCTTCGTGGGACCCGCATCCCAGCTCGCCGAGCGCGGCCTGCCGCACGACGCGCTCGTCCGCGCGATGGGCCAGGCGCTCCGCTTCGACGCCGCGGGCGACCCGCAGGCGCTCGAGCTCCAGGAGCTGCTGCAGACCGACACCGCCGCGGACCTCGTCCGCCGGGTCACCGGGCTCGACGACGGGCACCCCCTCACCGCCGACCTCGTCGCCGTGGTGGACGCGGCCCAGGCCGACCGCCGCAGCGCGCCGCGTCACCGCGCGGAGTAGGCGGCAGGCGACGCGACGCATCGTGCACGGGCCGGGCGGGCGACCGCCCGGCCCGTCGTGCGCTCCGGGGGCGCGGCGCTCCCGTTAGCGCAGGACGGGCGGATCCGACCGCGACACGCGGGGAGAATTGCGACACGCCCGGGGATGCCGTACTCTCGACCCTTGGTGCGCGGCCGCCTCCCGGCGAGCCGTCCCCACCATGCGCGCTCCACCTGATGCGCATCCGCACGACCAGCAGACACCACCTCTAGCGACAGTGAGTATATGGCCAAGAAAGACGGCGTCATCGAGATCGAAGGCGGAGTTGTCGAAGCTCTGCCGAACGCGATGTTCCGCGTTGAGCTGAGCAACGGGCACAAGGTCCTCGCCCACATCTCGGGCAAGATGCGTCAGCACTACATCCGCATCCTCCCCGAGGACCGCGTGATCGTGGAGCTGAGCCCGTACGACCTCACGCGCGGCCGGATCGTCTACCGCTACAAGTAGGCCTGCTGCACAAGGAACGGCCCCGCACCCGCGGGGTACGAGGCCAGCGAAGAACACATAAGGAAGCGTCATGAAGGTCAACCCGAGCGTCAAGCCGATCTGCGAGAAGTGCAAGGTCATCCGACGCAGCGGCAACGTGATGGTCATCTGCGAGAACCCGCGCCACAAGCAGCGCCAGGGCTGATCAGACCCATCGCACGGCACCACCCGCACCACCCATAAGAAGCACGACAGCAGCGCCGGAAGCCGGGACCCGCGAGGGTCCGGGGGACACCATCGGTCGGAGGCCGATGCACAGGCTCTGCTGCAGACCTCCATCCACCACCAGGAGAAGCCTCAATGGCACGTCTAGCAGGCGTCGACCTCCCGCGCGACAAGCGCGTCGAGATCGCACTCACGTACATCTACGGCGTCGGCCGCACCTCGAGCGTCAAGACGCTCGCGGACACCGGCATCGACAAGAACATCCGCGTCAAGGACCTCAGCGACGACCAGCTCATCGCGCTCCGCGACTACATCGAGGGCAACTTCAAGGTGGAGGGAGACCTCCGCCGCGAGGTCGCCGCCGACATCCGCCGCAAGGTCGAGATCGGCAGCTACGAGGGCATCCGCCACCGCCGCGGCCTCCCTGTCCACGGGCAGCGCACGAAGACCAACGCTCGCACCCGCAAGGGCCCGAAGCGCACCGTAGCCGGCAAGAAGAAGGCGCGCTAGGCCTCCGGCCCGCGCCTCGCCACCCGTAGATTCAGGAGAATTCCATGGCAGCACCCAAGTCGGCCGTTCGCAAGCCGCGCCGCAAGGACAAGAAGAACATCGCCGTGGGCCAGGCCCACATCAAGAGCACCTTCAACAACACCATCGTCTCGATCACGGACCCGACCGGCGCCGTCATCAGCTGGGCGTCCTCGGGCGTCGTCGGCTACAACGGCTCGCGCAAGTCCACGCCGTTCGCCGCGCAGCTCGCCGCCGAGTCGGCCGCCCGCCAGGCGCAGGAGCACGGCATGAAGAAGGTCGACGTGTTCGTCAAGGGACCGGGCTCCGGCCGCGAGACCGCGATCCGCTCGCTCCAGGCCGCCGGCCTCGAGGTGGGCTCGATCAACGACGTCACCCCGCAGGCGCACAACGGCTGCCGTCCCCCCAAGCGCCGCCGCGTCTAGCTCGCGCTGATCGGCCGCTGCCGTCCCGCTCCGCCAGGAGGGGACGGCGTCGGCCGATCCGCCGTGTGTCCGTTCGACCACCTCCACCACCCGCCCGGGCCGCCACCCGGGGGGCATCGCAGACGTCATATAGCGGACGCCTCGCCGAAAGGAAACAACACAGTGCTCATTGCACAGCGCCCCACGCTCACCGAGGAGACCATCTCGGAGTTCCGCTCGCGGTTCGTCATCGAGCCGCTGGAGCCCGGCTTCGGCTACACGCTCGGCAACTCCCTCCGCCGCACCCTCCTCTCCTCCATCCCCGGCGCGGCCGTCACCAGCATCCGGATCGACGGGGTGCTGCACGAGTTCAGCACCGTCCCCGGCGTGAAGGAGGACGTGACCGAGATCATCCTCAACATCAAGGGCCTCGTCGTCTCCAGCGAGCACGACGAGCCGATCACCGCGTACCTGCGCAAGCAGGGTGCGGGCCAGGTCACGGCCGCCGACATCTCCGCTCCCGCGGGCGTCGAGATCCACAACCCCGAGCTCGTCATCGCCACGCTCAACGAGAAGGCGAAGTTCGAGCTGGAGCTGACGATCGAGCGCGGCCGCGGCTACGTCTCGGCGACCCAGAACCGCAGCGAGTTCAGCGAGGCCGGCCAGATCCCGGTCGACTCGATCTACTCGCCCGTGCTCAAGGTCACCTACCGCGTCGAGGCCACCCGCGCCGGCGAGCGCACCGACTTCGACCGCCTCGTGGTCGACGTCGAGACGAAGTCGGCCATCACGCCGCGCGACGCCATCGCGTCGGCCGGTCGCACGCTCACCGAGCTGTTCGGCCTGGCGCGCGAGCTCAACTCGGCCGCCGAGGGCATCGAGATCGGCCCCGCGCCGGTCGACGCCGTCCTCAGCTCCGAGCTGTCGATGCCCATCGAGGACCTCGACCTCTCGGTCCGGTCGTACAACTGCCTCAAGCGCGAGGGCATCAACAACGTGAGCGAGCTCGTCGCCCTGTCGGAGACGCAGCTCATGAACATCCGCAACTTCGGTCAGAAGTCCGTGGATGAGGTCAAGGACAAGCTGGTCGAGCTGGGTCTGTCGCTGAAGGACGCCGTCCCCGGCTTCGACGGCGCGCACTACTACAGCTACGACGAGGACGAGACCACCACCAACTGACCGTCCGGCCTCGGCCCGACTTCCTTTCGACCATTACGGAGACATAGACCATGCCCAAGCCCACCAAGGGTCCCCGCCTCGGAGGCGGCCCGGCGCACGAGCGCCTCATGCTCGCGAACCTGGCCCAGAGCCTCTTCGAGCACAAGTCCATCAAGACGACCGAGACGAAGGCCAAGCGCCTGCGTCCCGTCGCCGAGCGCCTCGTGACGTTCGCCAAGCGCGGCGACCTGCACGCCCGCCGCCGCGTCATGGGGATCATCCCGGACAAGAGCGTCGTCCACGAGCTCTTCACGGAGATCGCGCCCCTCGTCGCCGAGCGCGACGGCGGCTACACCCGCATCACGAAGCTCGGCTTCCGCAAGGGCGACAACGCCCCCATGGTGCAGATCGAGCTCGTGCTCGAGCCCGTGACCCCGAAGGTCCGCTCCACGCGCACCGCGACCACGACGGCTCCGGCCGCCGCGGCCCCGGCCGCCGAGGAGTCCGACGTGCCGGTCGAGGAGACCGACGCCGTCGAGCACACCGACGAGACCCCCGCGGAGACGACCGACGAGGCCGCCGCCGAGGTCGAGGCCGACGCCGCGGAGAAGTCCGACAAGTAGCACCCGCTCCACCGCACCATCCGAGAGCCCCCGCCGCCCTGCGCGTCGGGGGCTCTCGCGCGTCCGGCCGGCCCGGCCCCGGCCGGCCCGGCGCCGGCCCGCGCGGCCCCGGTACCCTGGTCGGATGACCGACAGCAGCACGACCATGCCGGACGATCCCTCCATCACCACCGAGATCCCGCTGCCCGAGGGGCCCGCCGGGATCACGTGGCGCCCCATCTCCCCGGACGACGTCGACGCGCTCGTCGAGCTCGCGAGCGCCGTGGCCGACGTCGACCACCCCGACTACCGCGCCACCCGCGAGGAGATCGAGATGGCGCAGGGCTTCTCCTTCGTCGACCTCGCGCGCGACACGATCGTGGCCGTCGACGCGGACGGGCGCCTCGTGGCCGAGGGCGTCGCCGTCGTCAAGCCGGACGACGAGACCGCCGTCCGCGCCAACGTGTCCGGCTCCGTCCGCCCCGACGCCCGGCGACGCGGCATCGGCGGGCGCCTGCTCGACTGGCAGATCGAGCGCGCCACCCGGACGCTCGCCGTGGCGCAGCCCGCCCCGCACATCACGGAGCCCGTGCCGACCCGCATGGGCGTGGACGTGCAGGTCGACTCGGCGGGCGCCGTCGCCCTCCTCGAGTCCCGCGGGTTCACCCCGAGCCGCTACTTCATCGAGATGCACCGCGACCTCCACACGGAGCTGCCCGAGGTCCCCGCGCCCGAGGGGCTCCGGCTCGTCCCCGTCACCCGCGACTGGTCGGAGCGCACGCGCCTCGCCAAGAACGAGGTGTTCCGCGACCACTGGGGATCCGACCCCGTCAGCGTCGAGCGCTGGGAGGCGTACCGCACCCTGCCGACCGCGCGCGACGACCTGTCCGTCATCGCGGTGACGGGCGACGGCGAGGACGCCGTGGTCGCCGGGTTCGCGATGGCCGAGGTGTACCCGGACAACTGGGAGGCCGCGGGCTACAGCTCCGCGTACATCGCCCTCGTCGGCGTGCGTCGCGAGTTCCGCGGCCGGGGCCTCGCGCAGGCGCTGCTCTCCGCCGCCCTCGCGGGCTTCCGCGCGGAGGGCGTGCAGCGCGCCGTGCTCGACGTCGACTCCGACAGTCCAACGGGCGCGCTCGGCCTGTACGAGCACCTCGGCTTCACGCAGGCGAGCCGCTCGGCCGTCTACGAGCGCGCGGTCGGCATGACGCCGCCCCGGGGATCCGCCGCCCGATGAATGCGGATGCCGGGGCGGGGGACGCCGGCACGCGCCTCCGCCTCGACATCGCGTACGACGGCACGGGGTTCGCCGGCTGGGCCAAGCAGCCGGGCCTGCGCACCGTGCAGGGCTCCCTCGAGGACGCGCTCGCGCAGCTCCTGGCGCGGACGCCGCCGGCGCCGACGCTCGTCGTCGCCGGGCGGACCGATGCGGGCGTGCACGCGACCGGGCAGGTCGCGCACCTCGACCTCACGGATCCGCAGATCGCGTCCCTCGACCGGCCGCCGCGGGGACGCGCCGCGGACGCCGCGGGGGAGGAGCCGCACGTCCCCTCCGCCGCCCCGGCCGCCGCGGCCCTCGCCCGGCGGCTGAACGGCGTGCTGGGCGCGCGCTCCGACGTGGTCGTCACCGGCTGCGCGCCCGCACCCGACGGCTTCGACGCGCGCTTCTCCGCGACCTGGCGGGCGTACCGGTACCGGATCTCCGACGCCTCCGGTCCGCGCGACCCGCTGCAGCGGCACCGCACGGTCGAGGTGCCGATGGCGCTCGACGCCGCCGTGCTGCAGCAGGCGGCCGACGCCCTGCTCGGCCTCCACGACTTCGCCGCGTACTGCAAGCCGCGCGAGGGGGCGTCCACGATCCGAACGCTGCAGGAGCTGACCTGGCAGCGCGCCCCCGACGGCGCCCTCGAGGCGGTCGTCCGCGCGGACGCCTTCTGCCACAGCATGGTGCGCGCGCTCGTGGGGGCGTGCGTCGCGGCGGCGTCGGGCCGGGCGACCGTGGCGCGGCTGCGGGAGCTGCTGGAGATCCGCGAGCGCACCAGCGAGTTCAGCGTGATGCCGGCCCGCGGGCTCGTCCTCGAGCGCGTCGGCTACCCGGCCGACGCCGAGCTCGAGGCGCGCAACGCGATCACCCGGAACCGCCGCGCGGCGCACGAGGTCGGCGGCGGCGTCTCCGAGAGCGCCGCGGCGGCCGTGCGCGACCTCGCCCGCCTCGCCGACACGCCCGGGATTGCCTGATCGGCTCGGATCGCGTACTCTGAACCGGTTGTCTGCACGCCTGCGTGCGGCACGTACAAGGTTGAGCCCTCCACCGGATGCGTTCTCGTCAGAACGCCCACGGAGCGGGATCCACGACCATCTCACCTCGAAAAGAAGGCAGTCAGATCAATGACGCGCACCTATTCCCCCAAGGCCAGTGAGGTCCAGCACGACTGGGTCGTCATCGACGCCACGGACATCGTCCTCGGCCGTCTCGCCAGCCACGCCGCCGCGCTCCTGCGCGGCAAGCACAAGGCCACGTTCGCCCCCCACATGGACATGGGCGACTTCGTCATCATCGTCAACGCCGAGAAGGTGGCGCTCACGGGCCAGAAGCTCGAGAAGAAGCTGGCCTACCGCCACTCCGGCTACCCGGGCGGCCTCACGGCCACCACCTACGTCGAGATGCTCGAGAAGCACCCCACGCGCGCGGTCGAGAAGGCCATCCGCGGCATGCTGCCGAAGAACTCGCTGGGTGCGGCGCAGCTGAAGAAGCTCAAGGTCTACGCGGGCCCCGAGCACCCCCACGCTGCTCAGCAGCCCACCCCGTACACCCTCGGCCAGGTCGCTCAGTAGCTCCGGCTGCCGACAGCGACGACCAAAGACCTCAGAAGGAATCGAACCCAGTGGCTCAGATCTCAGACTCCCTCGACGTGGCTCCCGAGAGCTTCTCGACCGAGACCCCGAACGAGGAGGCCCCCAAGGCCCCCCGCGCGGTCCTCAACGTGTCCGGCGGCGCCGTCGGACGACGCAAGCAGGCCATCGCCCGCGTGCGCCTCGTCCCCGGCTCCGGCTCGATCACGGTCAACGGCCGTGAGTTCGCGGACTACTTCCCCAACAAGCTGCACCAGCAGCTCGTGAACGACCCCTTCAAGGTGCTCGACCTCCTCGGCAGCTACGACGTCGTCGCGCGCATCTCCGGCGGTGGCCCCTCCGGCCAGGCCGGCGCCCTGCGCCTCGGCATCGCCCGCGCCCTCAACGAGATCGACGAGGAGAACAACCGCGCCACGCTGAAGAAGAACGGCTTCCTCAGCCGCGACGCGCGCGTCAAGGAGCGCAAGAAGGCCGGACTCAAGAAGGCCCGCAAGGCGCCGCAGTTCTCGAAGCGCTAAGGCGCTCGGGCACCCCGGCAGCCATGCCCCGGCTCTTCGGCACGGACGGCGTCCGCGGACTCGCCAACGGCGATGTCATCACCGCGGACCTCGCCCTGCGCCTGGCCCAGGCCGCCGCGCACGTGCTCGGCCAGGACGCCCGGGATTCCGGACGGCGACCCACCGCGGTCGTCGCCCGGGATCCCCGCGTCTCCGGCGAGTTCATCGCGGCGGCCGTGGCCGCCGGCCTCGCGAGCTCCGGCGTCGACGTGTTCGACGCCGGGGTCATCCCGACGCCGGCCGCCGCGTACCTCATCGCGGACGTCGACGCCGACTTCGGCGTGATGATCTCCGCGTCGCACAACCCCGCTCCCGACAACGGGATCAAGATCTTCGCCGCCGGCGGACGCAAGCTCGCCGACGAGCTCGAGGACCGCATCGAGGCGCAGCTGAGCCAGCCCGTCCTGCTCCCCACGGGAGCCGACGTCGGCCGCATCCGCCGCTTCGCGGACGCCGAGGACCGCTACGTCCTCCACCTGCTCGGCACGCTGCAGCACCGGCTCGACGGGATCCACGTGGTCCTCGACTGCGCGCACGGCGCCGCCGCCGGCATCAGCCCCGAGGTCTTCACCGACGCGGGCGCGCGCGTGACCGTCATCGGCAACGACCCCGACGGCATGAACATCAACGACCGCGTGGGCTCGACGCACCTCGACCTGCTCGCGGAGGCCGTGCTCCAGCACGGCGCCGACGTGGGCATCGCGCACGACGGCGATGCCGACCGCTGCCTCGCGGTCGACCACACCGGCCGGATCATCGACGGCGACCAGATCATGGCCGTCCTCGCGCTCTCCATGGCCCGCCGCGGCCTGCTCGCCGAGCGCACGCTCGTGGCGACGGTCATGAGCAACCTCGGCCTCCGCATCGCGATGGCCGAGAACGACGTCACCGTGCTGCAGACCCGCGTCGGCGACCGCTACGTGCTCGAGGCCATGAACGAGGGCGGCTACTCCCTCGGCGGCGAGCAGTCGGGCCACCTCATCATCGCGGAGCACGCGACGACCGGCGACGGCGTCCTCACGGGCATCCAGCTGCTCGGCGAGATGGCCGCGACCGGCAAGAGCCTCCAGGAGCTCGCCTCCGTCATGACCGTCTACCCGCAGGTGATGATCAATGTCCGCGGCGTCGACCGCGAGCGCGTGGGCGACGACGCCGAGCTCAACGCCGCGGTCGCGCGCGCCGAGGCGGAGCTCGGCGACACGGGCCGCATCCTCATGCGCGCGTCGGGCACCGAGCCGATGATCCGGGTGATGGTGGAGGCCGCCGACCAGGCGACCGCCGAGCGGCACGCCGAGGAGCTCGCCGCGCTCGTCACGGAGCGCCTCGCCATCTAGCTCGCCGGCGTCTGGCGGGGTCCGCGGCGCGAGCGACGCGGGACCGCCCGGCAGGCGCGGCCAGCCGGTGCGGCCCGCCTCAGAGCTTGCGCAGAGCCACGCTCGTGACCGAGTGGTCGGCGCCCTTGCGCAGCACGAGCGTCGCGCGCGAGCGGGTCGGCCGGATGTTCTGCTCGAGGTTCGGCTCGTTGATGCTCGACCAGATCCGCCGCGCGTGCGCCACCGCCTCGTCCGCGCTGAGGTCGGCGTAGCGGTGGAAGTACGAGCGCGGGTTGCTGAACGCGCCGCGCTGGAGGCTCAGGAAGCGCTCCTCGTACCACTGCGCGATGTCGTGCGTGCGGGCATCCACGTAGATGGAGAAGTCGAAGAGGTCGCTGACGGCGAGCTTCGCGCCCGAGGCCGACGGCTGCAGCACGTTGAGGCCCTCGATGATGAGCACGTCCGGCTGGCGCACGACGACCTCGGCGCCCGGCACGATGTCGTACGCGAGGTGCGAGTAGAACGGCGCGCGCACCTCGGGGACGCCGCTCTTCACCTGCGTGACGAACCGCAGGAGCGCCCGCCGGTCGTACGACTCCGGGAAGCCCTTCCGCTCCATGAGGCCGCGGCGCTCGAGCTCGGCGTTCGGGTGCAGGAACCCGTCGGTGGTCACGAGCTCCACCCGCGGGGTGTCGTCCCAGCGCGCGAGCATCTCCCGCAGCAGCCGCGCCACGGTCGACTTGCCGACGGCGACGGATCCCGCGACGCCGATGACGAACGGCGTGCTCTTGGCCCGCTCGCCGAGGAACGCGCTCGTCTCGCGGTGCAGCTTCTTGGTGCCGGAGACGTACAGGTTGAGCAGCCGGCTGAGCGGCAGGTAGACGTCGCCGACCTCGCGCATGTCGAGCCGGTCGCCGATGCCGCGGAGCTGCACCACCTCGGTCTCGCGGAGCGGGAGGTGCGTGGCGGGGGCGAGGGCGGCCCAGTCGGACCGGGCGATCTCCACGAAGGGGGAGACGTTGCCGTGGCTCGTCGGGTGTCCCGTCGCGGTGTCTGCCATGGCTCCCTCATCCTACGGCGGGGCGGGAGCGGCGACCGGGCCGCGGGGCGCGCCCGGCGGGCGGCACGCGCAGGGGTTCCGACATCCCCGACGGTAAACTCGGCTCCCATGTGCGGAATCGTGGGTTACGTCGGTGAGGCCAGGAGCCTCGAGGTCCTCCTCGGAGGGCTGCGGAGGCTGGAGTACCGCGGGTACGACTCCGCGGGCGTCGCGGTGCTCGACGAGGACGGCACGCTCGGCGTGCGCAAGCGCGCCGGCAAGCTCGACCGCCTCCTGGAGGACCTGGAGGCGTCGCCGCTGCCGAACGGATCCACCGGCATCGGCCACACCCGCTGGGCCACCCACGGCGGTCCCACCGACCGCAACGCGCACCCGCACCTGGGCGACGACGGCAAGCTCGCCCTCATCCACAACGGCATCATCGAGAACTTCGCGGAGCTCAAGGACGACCTCCTCGCGGACGGCTACACCTTCGAGAGCGACACCGACACCGAGGTCGCGGCCCGCCTCCTCGGCCGCGAGTACGGCGTCACCCAGGACCTCGAGCAGGCGTTCCGCAACACCGTGAGCCGCCTCGAGGGCGCGTTCACCCTCCTCGCCGTGCACCGCGACCAGCCGGGCCTCGTGGTCGGCGCCCGCCGCAACTCGCCGCTCGTCATCGGGCTGGGCGAGGGCGAGAACTTCCTCGGATCCGACGTCGCCGCGTTCGTGGAGTTCACGCGCCGCGCGGTCGCCATCGGGCAGGACCAGATGGTCGCCATCCGCCCCGACTCGGTCACGGTCACCGACTTCCACGGCGCCCCCGTCGAGACGCACGAGTTCGAGATCGCCTGGGACGCCTCCGCCAGCGAGAAGGGCGGCTGGTCGAGCTTCATGGCGAAGGAGATCAGCGAGGGCCCGGACGCGGTCGCGAACACGCTGCGCGGCCGCATCGTCGACGGCGTCGTCGTGCTCCCCGACCTCGACGCGATCGGCGAGGTCGACCTCGCGGACATCTCGCGCATCGTCATCGTCGCGTGCGGCACGGCCGCGTACTCCGGCATCCTCGGCAAGTACGCCATCGAGAAGTGGGCGCGCGTGCCCGTCGAGGTGGAGCTCGCGCACGAGTTCCGCTACCGCGATCCGGTGCTCGACAGCACCACGCTCGTGATCTCCATCAGCCAGTCGGGCGAGACCATGGACACGCTCCTCGCCGTCCGCTACGCCCGCGAGGCCGGGGCCCGCGTGCTGTCCATCTGCAACACGCAGGGCGCGACCATCCCGCGCGAGTCGGAGGCGGTCGTCTACACGCACGCCGGCCCCGAGGTCGCCGTGGCGTCCACGAAGGCGTTCGTCGCGCAGGTCGCGGCGCTGTACCTCTTCGGGCTGCACCTCGCGCGCATCCGCGGCACGCTCTCGGCGGAGGAGATCGTCGAGAACACCGAGGAGCTGCTCGCGATCCCGGAGAAGCTCGCCACGGTGGTCGAGCAGAGCGCCAGCATCAGCCAGCTCGCCAAGTGGATGGCGGACACGCGCGCGGTCCTCTTCCTCGGCCGCAACGTGGGCTTCCCGGTCGCGCTCGAGGGCGCGCTGAAGCTCAAGGAGCTCGCCTACATCCACGCGGAGGGCTTCGCGGCCGGCGAGCTCAAGCACGGGCCCATCGCGCTGATCGAGCCCGGCCAGCCCGTCTTCGTCATCGTGCCGAGCCCCACGCACCAGCTCGCGCTGCACAAGAAGGTCATCTCCAACATCGAGGAGATCCGCGCGCGCGGCGCCCGGGTCATCGCGATCGCCGAGCAGGGCGACGCGTTCGTCCTGCCGCACGCCGACGAGGTCATCCCGATCCCGCTCGCCGCGCCGCTGTTCGAGCCGCTCCTCGCCGTCACCCCGCTGCAGATCTTCGCGATGGAGCTCGCGGCGGCCAAGGGCCTCGACGTCGACCAGCCGCGCAACCTCGCGAAGTCCGTCACGGTCGAGTGACCGGCCGCGCGTGATCAGGGGCATCGGCGTCGACGTGGTCGACGTGGCGCGCTTCGCCCGGAGCGCCGAGCGCACTCCGGGCCTCGTGCCCCGCCTGTTCGCGCCGGCCGAGCGTCCCCTGCCCGCGCGCTCGCTGGCCGCGCGGTTCGCGGCGAAGGAGGCGCTGATCAAGGCGCTCGGCGGGCCCGGCGGCATCAGCTGGCAGGACATGGAGGTCGTGCGCGACGACCACGGCGACCCGTCGTTCCGGGTGCGCGGCGCCGTCGCCGAGGTGGCGGCGGAGCGCGGCGTGACGCGGATCCACCTGAGCATGAGCCACGACGCGGGCCTCGCGACCGCGTTCGTCGTGACCGAGGGGGACGACCGGTGACCGACGAGGCGACCGTGCAGCTCCCCGCCGCCCTCCGCCGGGAGGCGCGCATCGACACCGGCGCCATCTCCGCGAACGTCCGCACCCTCCGGGCCGCCACGGGCGCGCCGCTCGTGATGGCGGTCGTGAAGGCCGACGGGTACGGGCACGGCGCGGTCGCGTCCGCGCGCGCGGCGCTCGCCGGCGGGGCCGACCGGCTCGGCGTGGTCGACATCCGCGAGGCGCTCGCGCTGCGGGCGGCGGGCATCGACGCGCCGATCCTCACCTGGATGCACGCGCCCGGCGCCGACTTCGGCACCGCCATCGCGCACGACGTCGACCTCGGGCTGAACAGCCTCCGCCAGGTGCGCGAGGCCGCGGCGGCGGCACGGGCGATCGGCCGGCCGGCCGTGGTGCACCTCAAGATCGACACGGGCCTCGGCCGCAACGGCGTCACCGCGGCGGAGTGGCCGGGCGTCGTCGCCGAGGTCGCGGGTCTCGTCGCCGAGGGCGCGCTGCGGCTCGGCGGCGTGTTCAGCCACCTCGCGAACGCTGGCGCCGAGGAGGACCTCGCGCAGGTGCGCGCGTTCGAGGCGGCGCTCGAGGTGGTGCGGGGATCGGGGCTGGAGCCCGGGATCCGCCACCTCGCCGCGACCGCCGGGGCGCTGCGCGTGCCCGAGGCGCGGTTCGACATGGTGCGGCTCGGGATCGGGATCTACGGCATCTCGCCCCTCGACGGCGTCACCTCCGCCGACCTCGGCCTCGTGCCCGCGATGACGCTCGTCGGCAGCGTCGTCGCCGTGAAGACCGTGCCCGCCGACACCGGCGTCTCCTACGGCTACACGTACCGCACCATCCGCGCCACGACCCTCGCGCTCGTCTCGCTCGGATTCGCGGACGGCGTGCCGCGGCTCGCGAGCAACCGCGCGCCCGTGGCGATCCATGGCGCGCGCTTCCGGGTGAGCGGCCGGATCGCGATGGACCAGTTCGTGGTCGACGTGGGCGACGGCGTCGTCGACGGGCGCGCGGTGGCCGTGGGCGACGACGCCGTGCTGTTCGGGGATCCGGCGACCGGCGCCCCTTCGGTGGAGGAGTGGGCCGAGGCGACCGGCACCATCGGCTATGAGATCGTCACGCGCGTCGCCGGCCGCGTGACCCGGAGGCACGTCCCATGACCGGATCCGCCCACGCCGCCGGCCCTGCCGCTCCGGTCGCCGTCGCCGCTGCCGCCGCCGGGGCGCCCGCCGCCGCCCCGCAGGCCCCCGGCCGCCGGGCCGTGATCGACCTCGACGCGATCCGCCACAACGTCCGCACGCTCGCCGCGCTCGCCGCTCCCGCCCGCACGATGGTCGCGGTGAAGGCCGACGCGTACGGCCACGGCGCCCTGCCGGTCGCGCGCGCCGCCCTCGAGGCCGGTGCCGAGAGCCTCGCGGTGCTCGACGTCGCGTCCGCGGTGGAGCTCCGCCGCGCCGGCATCACGGCCCGCCTCCTCGCCTGGCTGCACGGGGTCGACACCGACTTCCGCGTCGCGGTCGAGGAGGGGATCGACCTCGGCGTCTCCGCGCTGTGGGAGCTGGAGCGCATCGCCGCCGCGGGACGCGCCACGGGGATCCGCGCCCGCGTGCACCTCAAGGCCGACACCGGGCTCAGCCGCAACGGCGCCACCCCGGAGCTGTGGCCCGACCTCGTGCGCGCGGCCGTCGCGGCCGACGCCGCGGGCGAGCTCACGCTGCACGCGCTCTGGTCGCACCTCGCCGACGCCTCGCCCGAGGACGACGACGCCGCGCTCGCCCGCTTCCACGAGGCCGTGCGCGTGGCCGAGGAGCTGGGCGCGCGCCCGGTCGAGAGGCACCTGGCCGCGAGCTCTGCCGGGATCCGCCTGCCCGCCGCCCGCTTCGACATGGTGCGCTTCGGCATCGCCGTCTACGGCATCTCGCCCTTCGACGACCGCACGGGCCGCGACCTCGGCCTCATCCCGGCCATGACGCTCGAGGCCGACGTCGTCTCCGTCAAGCGCGTCGAGGCGGGGCAGGGCGTCTCGTACGGGCTCGACCACCGCACCACGGGCCCGTCCACGCTCGCGCTCGTGCCGCTCGGCTACGGCGACGGGATCCCGCGCATCGCCGGACCGCGCGCGTCCGTGCTCCTGAACGGGCGCCGCTTCCCGGTCGCCGGCCGCATCGCCATGGACCAGCTCGTGCTCGACGTGGGCGACCTGCCCGTCGAGGTCGGCGACACCGCGGTGATCCTCGGCCCCGGCGACCGCGGCGAGCCCACGGCCGAGGAGTGGGCCGACTGGGCCGAGACCATCGGCGACGAGATCGTGACGCGCGTCGGGCCGCGGGTGGACCGGATCCACCTGCACGAGCGGGCCGCCGCCGCCGCGTCCGCCTCCGCCGGCGAGGTCCTCTCCGACGAGCTCGTCCCCGTCGCCACCCCGGACGACATGGAGGAGCTCGGCCGCGCCTTCGCAGCCGAGCTCGGCGCGGGCGACCTCGTGGTGCTCTCCGGCCCGCTCGGCGCGGGCAAGACCACGTTCACGCGCGGGCTCGGCGCGGGCCTCGGCGTCCGTGGTCCGGTCACGAGCCCGACCTTCGTGCTCGCGCGCACGCATCCGAGCCTCGTCGACGGGCCGCCGCTCGTGCACGTGGACGCGTACCGCCTCGCCGACGCCCGCGAGCTCGACGACCTCGACATCGACTTCGCGCGCTCCGTCGTGGTGGTCGAGTGGGGCGACGGCAAGCTCGACGGCGTCGCCGAGGAGTGGTGGGACCTCCGCATCGCGCGGCCGACGGGCGCCGGCGACGCGGCCGCGAGCGCGGAAGACGATGCCGACACGGATCCCGACGCCGCCCCCGAGGAGCCCCGCACCGTCCGCGTCCGCCGCCTGCGCGCGCGTCCCCGCGCCTAGACTCGTCCAGTGCTCCTCGCGATCGACACCTCCGCCGGAACGGGCGTCGCCGTGGTGGATCCCGACGGCCGGGTGCTCGCCGAGCGCCAGGAGGCCGACACCATGCGGCACGCCGAGGTCATCGGCACCCTCCTCGACGAGTGCCTCTCCGCGTCCGGCGTCGAGCGCTGCGACATCCGGGCCGTCGTCGCCGGCATGGGCCCCGGCCCCTTCACGGGCCTCCGCGTCGGCATCGCCGCGGCCCGCGTGCTCGCGACCGGCCTCGACGTCCGCGTGATCCCGGTGGTCAGCCACGACGCCGTCGCCCACGACCACTACGCGACGGGCGCCACCGGATCCCTCGTGGTCGTCACCGACGCGCGCCGCCGCGAGCTCTACTGGTCCGTCTACCGCGCGCCCGTCGACGGCGGCGTCGCGGAGCGCACCGCGGGCCCCGGCCTCAGCAAGCCGGACGACGTGCCGGCCGCGGATCACCGCATCGACGCCGCCGGTATCCGCGCCGCGTCCCTCGCGCAGGTCGCCCGCCGCATGGACGAGCTCGACCTCCCCTTCGCCGCCGACGAGGCCCTGTACCTCCGCTCGCCCGACGTCACCGTGTCCGCCGGACCCAAGCGGGTCACGTCGTGAGCGTCCTGTTCCGCCCCGCGACCGTCGAGGACCTCGGCGCGCTCATGCACCTGGAGACGACCACGTTCGTCACCGACGCCTGGTCGTCCGACGCGATGCGCGGCGAGCTCACCTCCCGTCACGGCTGGTACGTGGTGGCCGTCGACGAGGCCGACGACGCGATCCTCGGCTACGCCGGCCTCTCCTGCCCGCGCGGGATGCACGCGGCCGACGTGCAGACCATCGCCGTCGCCGAGTCCGCCCGCGGTCGCGGCATCGGTCGCGCGCTCCTCACGCGCCTGGTCGCGGAGGCGCACGCCCGCGCCGCGCGCGAGGTGCTGCTCGAGGTGCGCGCGGACAACCCGGTCGCCCAGGCGCTCTACTCCTCGCTCGGCTTCGAGCCCATCGCGGTCCGTCCGCACTACTACCAGCCCGACGACGTGGACGCGGTCGTGATGCGCGTCGCCCTCGGCGAGGCCCCGCCGGCCGTCGCCGAGCCGCGCGACGCCGGAGTCCCCGCCGCCGCGTCCGGCCCCGTCACCGGCGGCCCCGGCGCGAAGGCGGCTGCCGACGCCCGCGACGACGACGACGAGTCCGCCGCCACCGCCGGCCCCCTCGTCCTCGGCATCGAGACCTCCTGCGACGAGACGGGCATCGGCATCGTCCGCGGCCAGACCCTCCTCGCCAACGTCATCTCCAGCTCCATGGAGGAGCATGCGCGCTACGGCGGCGTCGTCCCCGAGGTCGCGGCCCGGGCGCACCTCGAGGCCCTGACCCCCGCGATCGACGCGGCCCTCGCCGAGGCGGGCGTCACTCTCCGCGAGCTCGACGCGATCGCCGTCACCGCGGGCCCCGGCCTCTCCGGCGCGCTCATGGTCGGCGTCGGCGCGGCGAAGGCGCTCGCCGTGGCGCTCGACATCCCGCTGCACGGCGTCAACCACCTCGTCGGCCACGTGGGCGCGGACCTCCTCAGCGTCGACGGCGGATCCGGCCGCCCGCTCGAGACGCCGTCCATCGCGCTGCTCGTCTCCGGCGGCCACACCTCGCTGCTCCTCGTGCGCGACCTGGTCGACGACGTCGAGCTCCTCGGCGAGACCATCGACGACGCCGCGGGCGAGGCCTTCGACAAGGTCGCGCGCGTGCTCGGCCTGCCGTACCCCGGCGGCCCGCACATCGACCGGGTCGCGGCCGACGGCGACCCGAAGGCGATCCGCTTCCCGCGCGGCCTCTCCCTCCCCAAGGACATGGAGCGCCACCGCTACGACTTCTCCTTCTCCGGCCTCAAGACCGCGGTCGCCCGCTGGGTCGAGAAGCGCCAGGACGCGGACGAGCCCGTGCCGGTCGCCGACGTCGCCGCCAGCTTCCGCGAGGCCGTGGTCGACGTCCTGCTCACGAAGGCCGTCGCCGCGTGCGTCGACCACGGGATCCCGCGGCTGCTCCTCGGCGGCGGCGTCGTCGCGAACGCGCGCGTGCGGGAGCTGGCCGCGGCGCGGTGCGCCTCCGCGGGCATCGAGCTGCGGATCCCGCCCCTGTCGCTCTGCACCGACAACGGCGCCATGATCGCGGCCCTCGGGTCTCGTCTCATCAGGTCCGGTCGCGCGCCCTCCGGCCTCGCGTTCGGCGCCGACTCCACCCTTCCCGTCACCGTCGTGCAGGTCGGCTGAGCCGCTCCCTCCGCGCGAGCGACGCGCCGTCCGCATTGCATCCATTGCGCGCGTCCGCTCGCACCGGGCCCGGATCACGGTATGTTCCCAGGGACGAAAGGAACCACCATGACCGATCCGCAGAACCCGGACCGCTCCTCCGACGACTTCCCGCCCGCACCGAGCCAGCCCTCCTACCCGGCGGCGCCCGCGGCCGGCTCCGGCTCGCCCTACGCGGCCCCCTACCAGCCCGGCCAGGGCGGCGCGCCCAAGAAGGGCCTCGCCATCACCTCGATGGTGCTCGGCATCGTGTCGCTCGTGCTCTCGATCCCGCTGTGGTTCCTGACGTTCTTCGTGGGCATCGCCGCCGTGATCACCGGCATCCTGGCGCGCAAGCGCAACCCCGGCACCAAGGGCTTCTGGCTCACCGGCATCATCCTCGGCATCGTCGGCCTGCTGGTCAGCGTGCTGATCGCCATCTTCGCGATCGCGGTCCTCAATGCCGTGCAGACCGGCGAGTTCAACGGCACCCCGATCCCGATGCCGTCGTAGCACGTACCACCGCAGCATACGCGCGGCCGTCCCCTCGTCGGGGCGGCCGCGTCGTCGTGTCCGCGAGCGGCCGGGCGGTCGGGCGTCAGCCCGCGTCGACCCCGTGCCGGTCCGCGAGGATCGCCACGCGCCGCCCGCCCACGCGCGTCGCGATGAGCGTCGCCGACGCGTCGCCCTTCAGCTGCAGCCGCGTCCGCAGCCGCGCCGGATCCACGTCGACCCCGCGCTTCTTGATCTCGAGCGTCCCGATCCCGCGCGCCCGCAGCTCGCGCTTCAGCCGCTGCTCGTCGAGCGGCAGCACCTCGCGCACCCGGAAGCCGCGCGCGAACGGCGTCGCCCGCTCGTGGTCCGACGTGATCCACGCGATCCCCTCGTTGACCATCCGCCCGTCGAGCGCGCGCGCGAGGTCGCCGATGAGGCGCGCGCGGATCACGGCGCCGTCCGGCTCGTAGAGGTGCTCGCCGAGCTCGCCGAGCTCCGCGTCCGCGCTGTCGGCCGTCGCCGTGAGCTCCACGTGCGACCCGCCGCTGATCACGAGCGCCGCCCGCCGCACGCCGTCCCGCCGCGTCGGCCCGAACCACAGGCCCATCTCCACGGCCTGCCCGTCGACCGACACCCACTGCGCCTCGGCCTCCGCGGGGATGAGGTCGCGGTCGAGGCCCGGCCCGAGCTTGATGCCGGCGGCACGCCCGGAAGCCCGCTCGAACGCGGCGGTGAGCGTGGGGGAGTAGGCGTCCGGATCCGAGATGCGCCGCGTCGACGAGTGCCCCTCCGTGCGCCGCGCCGGATCGAGGTAGACGCCGTCGACGCGCCCCACGTCGAACGCCTCGGCCGTGCCCTGCTCGACGACCGCCTCCGGGAACGGTGCGAGGTTCCAGCCGGCGACGGCCGCGGTCACCTCGTCGCGCTCGACGGCCGTGACGCGGATCCCGATGGCCGCCATCGCCATCGCGTCCCCGCCGATCCCGCAGCCGAGGTCGGCCACGTGCGCGACGCCGGCCTGCTGGAAGCGGCCCGCGTGCTGCGCGGCGACCGGCAGCCGGGTGGCCTGCTCGAGCCCGGCCTCCGTGAAGAGCATGCGCTCGGCGAAGTCGCCGAACTTGCCCCGCGCCTTCGCGCGCAGACGGGACTGCGTGAGCACCGCGCGCACCCGCTCGGGGGAGTGGCCCTCGGCGCGCAGGGCGCTCACGATCCGCACGGCGTCGTCGCCGGGCTGGGGCTCGGGCAGGGAGTCGAGCAGGCGGAGCCCCTCGAGGGAGAGGACCTCGCGGAGGTCGGTCTGATCCATCCGCCCACCGTATCGGGGCCGCTCCCCACCGATTGGCACTCGCGTTGCACGAGTGCAAGCCCAGCCCGTAGAATCTCACCTGGCACTCTCCCCCGGAGATTGCCAATGAAGTCTTGTCCCTTAGTCACGAAGGAAGAGGTCAACCGTGTCGGTCTCCATCAAGCCGCTCGAGGATCGCATCGTCATCCAGCAGGTCGAAGCCGAGCAGACCACCGCGTCTGGTCTGGTCATCCCCGACACCGCCAAGGAGAAGCCCCAGGAGGGCGAGGTCGTGGCCGTGGGCCCCGGCCGCATCGACGACAACGGCAACCGCGTCCCCCTCGACGTCGCCGTCGGCGACAAGGTCATCTACTCCAAGTACGGCGGCACCGAGGTCAAGTACGACGGCAAGGACCTCCTCGTCCTCTCCGCGCGCGACGTGCTCGCCGTCATCGAGCGCTGACGCTCCGCACGCAGCGACACCGCACCACCGCACCACCCGAGAGCCCGGCCGACACGTTCGGCCGGGCTCTCGTGCGTCCGGGGCCGACGGTCGCACCCCGATGCCCTTCATGGGATCCCGCGGCTGTGGGGGAACACCGACCGGGTGCCTGGGATCTGTGACACTCGTCGAGTGCATGCCGTCCCGATCCTCGCCACCTCCGCTCTACGCGCCCTCGCCTCCGACGACTCAGCGAGCCGCAGCCTGCTGGCCTCGTCTGTCACCGCGGCCCTCATGGGCCTGGTCTTCCTCGGAGTGGGTGTTCTGGCGTATTCCGGTTTGTGGAGATGGTGGGCCCGCAGGAAGCGCCCCATCGTCACGTTGTTCTACTACCCGTACTGGCCCTTGGGGTTCGGGTGGATGGGCGTCGGTCTTCTGATCCTCGGTGCTTCCACCCTCTTCCCGCCTGCCGCTCGGATGCCCGTCATCTACCTCGGGCTCTTCGTGGAGATCCTCGCGGTGTGCAGCGTCGTGTGGATGCCTCGTGCGCTCCTGCCCCGGTGGTACCGGGCGGCGAAGGGGCTCGACGGGAGCACGCCGAGCGACCGTCGCGATCCGATCTCGGCGGGCGGCCCGTCGCCGACGCAAGCGGGGGCTGGACAGGCCGCTCAGGGCGGTGCGTCCGGGAAAGACGAGACCGCTGTCGACGACGCGGTCAGCCGGACGTTCGGCTCGGCGGACTGAGTCGAGGTGCTGCTCCTCGCGCGCCCGGGAGGCGCCCATGCCCTCGTCGCTTCGGGAGGGGCTTCGAGCGGCGGCGGGACGCCTGCGTCGATGACCCTCGCTCTGTGCATCGTCGGCCTGGTGCTCGTGGCGATCGGTGCGGCCGCGTTCAGCGGCCTCTGGCGAGCATGGTCCCGGACCCGGTACCCCTACCCGTTGGGAATCGGTGTGATGGGAGTGGGCCTCCTCGTCATGTCCGTCGGCGAGGTGCTCCCGCCCCTCGTGAGTCCGGTCTTCATGTATCTCGCTCTGGGCATCCTCGTCGTGGGAGCGATGGCGATGCGATGGGTGCCGAGGGCGGTCCTGCCCGCGTGGTACCGATCGCGAATGGGCATGGATTCCGACCGAGCTGATGACGCGCCGGTCGATCGGCCGTGAACAGTCGGTCATGCGACGTGCTGTCCGCCGGAAGGTCAGCCCCTTGGTCGGGGTGGCGATTCGCGGCCGAGCCCCAGACGTACGCCCTGTCCGGGTCCGGCGGAGTCGCGAACGAGGGTGGTGCTCCTGAACGACCGTCGGCTGTCAAGGCAGGGGGGGGGGCGGCCGACGGGATTCCCCCGATCTGTGAGACTCAGCAGGTGCTGCTGCTTCTGCTCCCGTTCTCCGCTTCGTCATCCTCGACCGCGATTCTCGGCATGACGCATGCTTCGAGCCAGGACGCGTCCTCCGTTGGCATCGCGGCCCGGTTGCTCGTCCCTGCAATCGTCTTCCTCACTGTGGGTGCTCTCGCCTACTCCGGACTTTGGAGGTCGTGGGCTCGGTGGAAGCCACCTGTGGTGAGCATCTACTACTTCCCGTATCTACCGTTGGGCATCGGCTGGACGGGAGTGGGCCTTCTCCTCGGGGCTGTGGCGCTCGTCCTGCCTCCTCCGGCCCAGATGCCGGTTGCATTCCTCGTAGTAGCCATCGTCGTGCTAGGCCTGATCGGCATGGGGTTCATGCCCCGCGTGCTCCTGCCTCGGTGGTACAGGGCCGCGAAGGGCCTCGACCGCCGAGCGTCGGATTCATCTCGAGGTGCTGCTGTCTCACGCGATGCGTCCGCTGTGCGGTCGACCGTCGCGGGTTCGGAGCAGGACGCCCCGTCGCCGAAGGGGACACGAGACGGCGTCCCCTTGGAAGAAGTGATGAGGAAGACGTTCGGCTCAGCTGACTGATCGAGTCCTCGCGAAGGGTGCGGCGGCCCTCCGCGCGAGATCCGGGCCCTCGGGGCGCTGATCGAGCGTCTTCACGCGCCGGCTCCCCCGGGGAGCGGAGGTGGCTCGGTGCCTCCCCTGTGCACAAGAGCGGCGCCGAACTCCTACCCCGTGTAAGGCTCCGCCCGTGTCCAGAATCTCCCCGATCATGCTCGCCTTGATTGCTACCGTCTCTCCTATCCTCGTCTCCGTCAGCGGTCATCGTCACCTCGCAGCGGGACACCCGCCCAGGTCGTCGCACTCGTCCTCCTGGGAAGGCCGTGCGGCATGACCGGGCAGACCAGCGGCAACGGCTGGAGGATCGATCCCGACACAGTGAGGACCGTCCTCACCGCCACCCGAAATGACCTGTCCGGGCTGGACAACGCCAAGGCGGCAGTCTCGAAGGCCATCGAGGGCGCCTCTGCTGTCGTCGGCCCCAAGACAGCGGCAGCGCTCGCCCTCATCAGCGAGAATCCTCTCCTGTCCCAGATCGCCGCGGTCGACTCCGCAGTGGGCAAGGTCATAGACCAGACGCAGCTCGCTCTTGACGCGTACGCCCAAGGCGACGACGAGATGGCCACCAACCTCTCCCAGGGGGCGGGACGATGACGTCATCCGACCCCGCGGACCGGCTATCGGCCATACCGAGCGCGGCCGACGTCGAGACCGCGGCTGCCGCCTTCGACAAGATCGGCGCGGCGATGGACGAGGCCATGCAGTCCATCACCCGATCATGGTCAGGCCTCTCGGCTGTCGACGTATTCGACACCCCTGACTCCGCACGACTATTCGATGCCCTCTCCTCCGCGCAGACGCTCTCGAGGACCCTTGGTGAGGATGCCGCCGCGGCGAAAGCAGCGCTTCTCGCCTATTCGACGTCTCTCGCCGACCTGCCGGCCAAGCGCAAGGAGGCGGCGGATTCCCTGGCGGCAGACAATTCTTCCGACGTTTCCACCGCGATTCCGCTCGCTCCGGGCATCATCGACGGGTTCAACAACGAAGTCGACCATGCCGACGAAGAATGTGCGGAGGCTCTGCTCAAGCTGACGCGTTATGACGGCGACGCGCTCGTGGATGCGGTACAAGGGATCGGCGAGACGCTGGAGCAGCCGGCCTTGAAGCTCGGGATCGATGTCGGTAAGGACCTGATCAAGGATGCGCCGAAGGTCCCAGACGCGCTTCACGCCGTTACGGACCTGTTGGGAATTACAGGACAAGACGGTAGCCACGCCGCGGAAGTGGTCGTCGGAGACGCGCAACCTGCATCTGAGTCACCGATTTCGGACGATGGACGGGCTTTAGGAAGGCACGCCGCCGAATTTGGAACCGTTGGGGAGAAAATCGCTGGTGGCTTGACGGTGGCTGGCATCCTGGTGTCGGGTGGGGTGGCATTCGCCAATACATATGACCGTAATGAGGCGGAGCATCCCGATTGGGATCCTGTCGTGCGAACTGAGGATGCCGCGATTCACGCTGGGAGCGTTGCAGCCGGAGGGGCTGCGGGCAGCATATTGGGCGCTGACATAGGCACAGCCGCCGGAGAGGGGCTGGGTGCTTTGATCGGTACTGCTGTTTTACCGCCGCTGGGCACGGTGGTCGGCGCGGAGATCGGCGGGCTCCTCGGTGGTGTTGTCGGAGGGTATTTCGGCGAAAGCCTAGGTGAAAAGGCAGGAGACGGTCTCGCCAACATGGTAGATGGCCTCTTCGGATGACACGCGCTAGGCGAAACGACGACTTGGGTACTGAGAAAGTGATGAAATGACACAGGATTGGACGGGGATCGAGACCCCGTGGCTGCACATGGAGATGCCGCCGACGTGGGAGAGGCTGCCCTCGGATGACGACCGCGTGGTCGCCATCGCGAACCCGAGCACGCCCGACGAGGGATTCCGGGCGAACGTCATCGTCGTGGTGCGCGCCTCGACGGAGACCGTGATCCAGCTCGGCGCGCGGAGCATCGCGGAGGGCCTGGTGTACCCGGGCTGGTCGCACGTGGTCTCGGACTCCGAATGGCGGCGTCCCGACACGACCGGGCGCGTGGTGAACTTCGTCCATGAGACCGCCGGGAGGTGCGTCGCCGTGACGCGCTCCGCGCTGGTCACCGGCTCGCATGTCCTCGAGGTGACGGCGAGCTGCGACATCGTCGACCGCTTGCGCTTCGAGGATCTGTTCAAGACGATCGCGCGCACTGCGCGAGTGGCGGTGCAGGCATGACCGACATCCGGCTGGACGAAGAGGCCGTGGCGCGCGGCGACGGCAGGCCGTTCGAGCTGGTCACCCGGGTCGCCGGCATGCAGCCGTTCCCGGCCAGCTCGATCCTGCTCAGCCCGGCGGCCTGGGAGAAGCTGTGGTCGATCCGCAGGCGCGGGATCTTCGCGCGTCTCGGCGGCGACCCCGCGGAGGTGGCGGAGCTGTCCCGTGCGGGTCTGCTCGACCGGAGGGGCGGCCTGTCGGTGGCGAGCGAGGACCTCTTGCGTGTCCGCGCAACCGCGGTCCTCAACTTCGGCGGCACGGCAGACGCGCACGGTAAGCGGCGCACCTTCACCGGGTGGTACGTCGGCCGTGAAGCGCTCGTCGCCGCGGAGATCCCTCAAGAAGACGGATCGACGGTCATGTCCATCCACCGCACGACCTTCTCCGCGTCGCTGGGCCTGCTCATCTCGTGGCTCCGGATCGGGCCGGCGTGGACGTTCGGTCACGACATCGGCGACGGCACGCACGATTCCCTTGCGGTGAAGCGGCGCATCGGCGCGGCGCCAGATGCGGAGATCCCGCTTCCCTCGGATGCCAGCCAGACCACGACGCGAGCATGGCGCGCGGGGGAGTGGACCAGCTACTCCGTCGGGTCTCCCGCCGCGGACATGGCGTTCAACCGGATCCGGACCGGAGACGTCGGCTGGTTCAAGCCTGAGGAGCTGGCGGACGGCCGCATCAGGCTGGCACCCGAGTCGCCCCTCGACGTCATGCGCGACGTGGTCGGTCTGTTCCTGCAGGCGGTGCGCGCGACGCGCTGACCGTGGCCAGGCCATATGCGCGACGCTCCGACGGTGACCCTATGACCGCGACCTCCCGTCCAGGAAGCGGCAGGTCGTCGGAGTCGAGTGGGCTGGCGCGAAGACGGAAGGTCAGAGGAGATGGATGTCCACCCACGATGACGCCCTGACGCAGGACTGGGCGACGATCGAGGGCGCGCTGGCGAAGGTCGAGATCCCCGACTTCTGGGAGGTGCTGCCCTCCGAGGATGACCGTGTGCTCACGGTCGCCGAGCGGACCGGGCGGAAGAGCACCTTCCGGGCGAACATCGTGGTGGTCGTGCGCCCCTCCACCGAGACGGTGGAGCAGCTGGGTGCGCGTTCGGTCGACGAGGCCCTGGCGCTTCCGGGCTGGTCCCATGTCGTGGCCGACAAAGAGTGGCTGTACCCGGGGCTCACGGGGCGCTACGTCAAGTTCCTCTACGAGGAGTCCGGGGTGTGCGTGGAGGTCACCCGCCGAGCTCTCGTCACCGGAACGCAGGTGATGGAGATCACCGCCAGCTGCGACGTCATGGACACGCTGCAGTTCGAGACCGTGTTCAACCGGATATCGCGCACCGCGCAGCTGAAGGGCATCGCATGATCGACATCGCATTAGATGACGAGGCGAGCTCCCAGAACGAGGGGAAGCCCTTCGAGCAGCTCGTCGGCGTCGCGTCCCAGCAGCCCTTCCCTCTCGGCGAGATGCGGATGAGCCGCGCTGCCTGGGATCAGCTGTGGCTCATCAGGCGACGCGGCATCTTCGCCCGGGTCGGACGAGCCCCGGGCGTGACCGACGAGCTCCGCGCCCTCGGCCTCCTCGATCGACTCGGCGGGCTGACCCCCGCGGGAGAAGGCCTGCTGCGCGTCCGTGCGACCGCGAAGATCGTGTTCGGGGTGCTCGCGGACACCGGCGGACGACGCCGGATCCTCAACAGCTGGTACTCCGGCAGGGAGGCCCTGATCGTCGCCGAGCTCCCCCTTCCCGACGGCTCCACCGTCATGTCCATCCACTCCACGACCATGTCGGCGTCCTTCGGTCTCCTCATCTCGTGGATGCGCATCGGCCCCGCGTGGGCCTTCGCCCACGGAGAAGGGCGGAGCGAGTTCGACGCCGACCTGATCGCCCACCGCATCGACGCGGCGCCCGGCCACGAGCCGGCTCTCCCCGAAGGCGCGAGCTGGATGACCGCGCGAGCCTGGTCTGCCGGCGAGTGGACCCGCTACACCGTCGCCTCGCCCCAGGCCGGCATCAAGTACGAGGCCATCCGGACAGGCGACGTCGGCTGGTTCCAGCCGGAGGAGCTACCGGACGGACGTGTGCGGCTCGCCGTCGTGTCCGGCACCGATGTGATGCGGAACACCGTCGAGCTGTTCTTCGACACCGTGGCCGCTCTCCGCAAGTGAGGCCGCGGCAAGAGCGCGCTCAGGCGGCGTGTGGACCAGTCGCGGAGCGCCTCTCGGACCGCTCGAGCGCGCGTTAGCCTCACCATGTGACGCGCCCCGCCCCCGACAGCCCCACCCGCACCGGACTCCTCGCGGCGATCGGCGCCTACGGCCTGTGGGGCGTCCTGCCGGTGTTCTTCCTCCTGCTGGTGCCGGCGGGGGCCTTCGAGATCGTCGGCTGGCGGATCCTCTTCTCGCTCGTCGTGTGCGCCCTCGTCATCACGTTCGCGCGCCGGTGGCCGCACCTGGTCGCCATCGCGCGGCAGCCGCGCCTCCTGTTCGGCCTCGCGCTCGCCGGGCACCTGATCCTCGTCAACTGGACCGTCTACGTGTACGGCACGCTGTCCGGCCACGTGGTCGAGACCGCGCTCGGCTACTTCATCAACCCGATCGTCACGGTGCTGCTCGGCGTGATCCTCCTGCGCGAGCGCCTGCGTCCGCTCCAGTGGGCGGCCGTCGGCCTGTCCGCGGTCGCGGTGGCGGTCATCGCGATCGGCTACGGGCAGCTGCCGTGGGTGTCGCTCGCGCTCGCCGGGTCCTTCGGCCTCTACGGGCTCGTGAAGAAGCGCGTCAGCGGGGGAGCGGACGCGCTCTCCGGGCTCGCGCTCGAGACCGCGTGGCTCGTGCCCGCGGCGACGGTGATGCTCGTGATCACGGGCGCGGGCGCCGGGCTCACCATCGGCACGGTCTCGCTCGGGCACACGCTGCTCCTCGTCAGCACGGGCGTGGTCACGGCCGGCCCGCTCCTCCTGTTCGGGTTCGCCGCGGGACGCCTCCCGCTCTCGGTCATCGGCCTCACGCAGTACCTCGCGCCGCTCCTGCAGTTCGCGTTCGGGGTGTTCGTGATGCAGGAGGCGATGCCGCCCGAGCGCTGGGCCGGCTTCGCGATCGTGTGGGCCGCGCTCGTGCTGCTCACCGCGGACATGCTGCGGGCGTCGCGGCGGCCGGGATCGCCCGCTGCGCGCATCCGGAGGGAACCGGCGGTCGTCGACGGCATCTGATGCGGATCCCGTCGCGCATCGCGCCTAGGGTAACGATCCGGTCGCGTTACACGACGGAAATGCCGATGCATTGTGCCCGTCTCATCCGCGCCATAGGGTCGCACCAGGCGAGGCGCGCATTCGCGTGCCTCATGCACCACATTCCCGAGCATCACCACACACATCCATAAGGAGCACCATGAGCGCATTCGGCAGGGTCTCGTCCTCCCGCTCACGATCTGCCCGCACAGCCCTCAGCGCGGTGACCATCGCGGTCGCCGGCGCCCTCGTCCTCGCCGGCTGCTCCGGCGGCGGCGGCAGCGGCACCACCGCGAACGGCGACCTCGACCTCAAGATCGGCACGATCCTGCCGCAGACCGGCTCCCTCGCGGTCCTCGGCCCGCCCGAGATCGCGGGCGTCGGGCTCGCCGAGAAGGACATCAACGACGCCAAGGCCGGCATCCAGGTGACCGTCACGGACAAGGACTCGGGCGACACCACGACCGACATCGCCAGCCAGTCGGCCACGTCGCTCATCGCGGACGGCAACAGCGCCATCATCGGCGCCGCCTCCTCGGGCGTCTCGAAGACCTTCATCGACCAGGTGACCCAGGCCGGTGTCGTGCAGCTCTCGCCCGCGAACACCTCGCCCGACTTCTCGACCTACAAGGACGACGGCTACTTCTGGCGCACCGCCCCCTCGGACGTGCTGCAGGGCCGCATCCTCGGCACCAAGATCCTCCAGGACGGCAAGACCAACGTCTCGATCCTCTACATGAACGACGCGTACGGCACGGGCCTCGCGGACAACATCAAGAAGACGCTGGAGGCCGGTGGCGCGAGCATCGCCGCCGAGCAGGTCTTCGAGCCGTCCGCCACGGACTTCAACAGCGCCATCACGTCGGTGCTCGCGCCGAACCCCGACGCGCTCGTGGTGATCTCGTTCGACGAGGTCAAGACGATCGCCGACCAGCTCGCGTCGAAGGGCTTCGACTTCGGCAAGTTCTACGGCACGGACGGGAACTACGGCATCATCACCGAGGCCGACACGAACGTCGACATCGCGGGTGCGCAGTTCACGAACCCCGGCGTGGAGGCGAAGGAGGACTTCCAGTCCCGCCTCCAGGACCTGGTGAAGTCCGAGGGAGACCCCGCCCTCACGGTGTTCAGCTACTCGGCCGAGTCGTACGACGGCACCGTGCTCCTCGCGCTCGCCGCGCTGCAGGGCAAGGCGACCGACGGCGCGACGCTGAAGGCCAACCTGCAGACGGTCTCCGAGGGCGGCACGAAGTGCGAGTCGTTCGCGGACTGCGCCAAGCTCATCAAGGACGGCACCGACATCGACTACGACGGCCTCTCCGGCCCGATCACGTTCGATGACAACGGCGACCCGACCGAGGCGTACGTCTCCGTCTACAAGTACGGCCAGGGCAACACGCGCACCTTCTCCGAGCAGGTCTACGGCAAGCTCGACTAGCACCGCACCACGCACGGCTGAGGGCCCGGTCCGCATGGACCGGGCCCTTCGGCGTACTCGGGGTGCGGCCGGCGCATCCGCGTGCGGCCTGCGGCGTCCCCGCACACGACGACGCGGCACCCCGAGGGGATGCCGCGTCGTGTCGTGCGGGAGGGCGGATCAGGGCTGGGGCGCCGCCTTGGCCTTCTCCTGGTCGGCCGCGAGCGTGCCGAGGTACAGCTCGATGACCTTCGGGTCGTTCATGAGCTCGCGCCCGCGGCCCTCGTACGCGTCCTTGCCCTGGTCGAGCACGTAGCCGCGATCGCAGATCTGCAGCGCGCGACGGGCGTTCTGCTCGACGATCATCACGGAGACGCCCGCGCGGTTGATCTGCGCGACGTTGATGAACGTCTCGTCCTGGCGCACGGGGGAGAGGCCCGCCGACGGCTCGTCGAGGAGCAGCACCGTCGGGTCCATCATCAGCGCGCGCGACATGGCGACCATCTGGCGCTCGCCGCCGGACAGCGATCCGGCGCGCTGCTTGAGCCGCTTGCCGAGCTCCGGGAACAGGTCGGTGACGAACGCCAGCCGCTCCTTGTACATCTTGGGCTTCTGGTAGACGCCCATCTGCAGGTTCTCGTCGATGGTGAGCGTGGGGAACACGTTGTTGTTCTGCGGCACCATGCCCACGCCCCGCGACACGAGCTTGTCGGCCTTGAGGCCGGTGATGTCCTGGCCGTTCAGCTCGATGCTGCCGCCGCGCACGTCGACCTGCCCGAAGATCGCCTTCAGCAGCGTGGACTTGCCGGCGCCGTTCGGGCCGATGATGCCGACGAGCTCGCCCTTGTCGACGTGCACGTTGCACCCGTTGAGGATGTTGACGCCGGGCAGGTATCCCGCGTGGAGGTCGGTGGTCTGGAGGACCCGCTCTGTCGTCACTTGTCTGCCGCTTCCTTCTCGATCTCGTCCTTGACGAGGTCGGAGTCCATGTCCTTCGCCACCTCGCGCTGGCCGGTGAGGGTGCCGAGATCGGTGTCGTGGTGGGCGCCCAGGTAGGCGTCGATGACGGCGGGGTCGCTCATCACCGTCGAGGGCGGGCCCTCGGCGACGATGCGGCCCTCGGCCATGACGACCACCCAGTCGGCGATCTCGTTGACCATGTGCATGTCGTGCTCGACGAACAGCACGGTCATGCCCTCGGTCTTGAGGTCGAGGATGTGGTGCAGCAGCGACTGCGTGAGCGCGGGGTTCACGCCCGCCATGGGCTCGTCGAGCATGACCAGCTCGGGCTCGGTCATCAGCGCGCGCGCCATCTCGAGGAGCTTCCGCTGGCCGCCGGAGAGGCTGGCCGCGTAGTCCTCCTCCTTGGTGTCGAGCTTGAACTTCCTCAGGAGCCCGCGGGCGCGCTCCGTGATCGCGTCCTCCTTCTTGCGCCAGACCGGGCGGATCAGCGCGGAGAAGAAGTTCTCGCCGCCCTGGCCGGTGGCCCCGAGGCGCATGTTCTCCAGCACGGTCATGCCGCCGAGCGCCTTGGTGAGCTGGAAGGTGCGCACCATGCCGAGCCGGGCGACGCGGAAGGCGCTCATCCCGGCGAGGTCGCGGCCGGAGAACTCCCACTTGCCGGTGTTCGGCTTGTCGAAGCCGGTCAGCAGGTTGAAGAACGTGGTCTTGCCGGCGCCGTTCGGGCCGATGAGCGCGGTGATGGATCCGCGCGGGATCTCGAGGTGCTCCACGTCGACCGCCGTGAGGCCGCCGAACTGCCGGCTGACGCCGTGCGCGACGATGATCGGGTCCTTCTTGGCGCAGCCGGGAGCGGCGTCGCCGTCGAGGATGGCCGAGACCGGGGTCTTGTCAGGCAAAGTGCGTCTCCTTCTTCTTCCCGAAGATGCCCTGTGGTCGGAAGATCACGAGCAGCATGAGCGCGAGGCCCACGATGATGAAGCGGATCGGGCCCTGCTGGGTGCTCGAGATGGGCAGCCAGCCGTTCGTGACCGCGAGGCTGAGCAGGCCGTCCGACAGGGAGAGCGTGACCCAGAAGATGATCGAGCCGATGACCGGCCCGAAGATGGTCGCGGCACCGCCCAGCAGCATGATCGTGTAGAGGAAGAACGTGAGCTGCGTGCCGTAGTTGTCGGGCTGCAGCGACCTCGGGAGGATGAAGACCACGCCCGCGAGCCCGCCGAACACGCCGCCGAGCACGAGCGCCTGCATCTTGTAGGAGTAGACGTTCTTGCCGAGCGCGCGGACCGCGTCCTCGTCCTCGCGCACGCCCTTCAGCACGCGGCCCCAGGGGCTGCGCATGAGGAGGTACACGAGGAGGCAGGCGATGCCGACGAGGCCCCAGCCGACGATGCGGATCCACCACTGGTCGGAGGAGTAGGTGAGGACGCCGGCGCCGAAGCGGCCCTCGGGCAGCGGGTTCAGCTCGTTGAAGCCGACGGCCGCGCCGTTGATGCCCTCGGAGCCGCCCGTGACGTCCGAGAACTCGGGTGTCTTGACGCTCAGCCGGATGATCTCCGCGGCCGCGATGGTCACGATGCTCAGGTAGTCCGCCCGCAGCCGGAGCGTGGGGATGCCGAGGATGAGCGCGAAGACCGTCGAGGCGACGATGGCCGCGAGCAGGGACGCCCACACGGGCCAGTCGTACATGACCGCCGTGACGGCGAACGCGTATCCGCCGATGGCCATGAATCCGGCCTGGCCGAAGTTGAGCAGGCCCGTGAAGCCGAAGTGCACCACGAGGCCGACCGTCGCGAGCGCGTACGCCGCGGTGGTGGGCGAGAAGATCTCGCCGATCGCCAGGAAGATGAAGTTGGTGTTCATGCGCGGCTAACCGATCCGATCTTTCCGGCCCAGGATGCCCTGGGGCCTGATGAGCAGGATGACGATCATGACCACGAGCGCGGCCACGTACTTCATGTTCTCGGGCAGGACCATGGTGCTGACGTTGATGAACACGCCGATCACGATCGAGCCGATGAGGGCGCCGAACGCCGTCCCGAGTCCGCCGAGGACGACGGCCGAGAAGACGAGCAGCAGGATGGACGCGCCCGTGTCCCAGCGCAGCGACTGGTAGTAGGCGATGAACACGCCGGACAGCGCGGCGAGCGCGGCGCCGCCGACCCAGACCACGCGGATGACCCGCTCGACGTCGATGCCGGACGCGGCCGCGAGGGAGCGGTTGTCGGAGACGGCGCGGGTGGCCTTGCCGATCTTGGTGAAGAGCAGCACGTAGGCCACGGCCAGGAGCAGCACGATCGAGACGACCGCGCCGGCGACGTCGGTGAACTTGAGGCTCACCGGGCCGACGACGAGGAACGGCGCCGGGCTGTTGGGGAGCGTCAGGCGGTCGGCGCCGAAGAGGAACTGGAAGAGGTAGCGGAGGGCGAGCGAGAGGCCGATGGTGACGATCATCAGCGGCACGAGCCCGAGGCCACGCTTCCGCAGCGGCTTCCAGATCAGCCAGTCCTGCGCGTACCCGAACGCACCGCCGAGGACCACCGTGATGGCGATCGCGAGCACCGGGTTGAGCCCGAGCAGGTTGCTGAACAGGTAGGCCATCAGGGCGCCGAAGGTGACGAGCTCGCCGTGCGCGAAGTTGTTGAGGCCCGTGGTGCCGTAGATGAGGGAGAGCCCGATGGCCGCCAGCGCGAGGAGGAGGCCGAAGATGAGGCCCGTCACCACCTTGGGCCAGAAGATCTTCCAGAAGTTGTTCTCGGTGACGGGCTCCGCGGTGCCGGACACCGCGCCGGTCTCGGTGTCGGGCGCGGCCGTCGCGCCGCCGGTCGAGGTGCCGGTGTCGCCACCGGCGCCGGCGCTCGCGCTCGGGGCCGGGGTGGATCCGGTCGCGCCGCCCGCCGCGGCGTCGGGGGAGATGAAGAAGAACGCCGGGACGTTCTTGTTGCCCGGGGCCACGTCGATCTCCCGCGGGCTCGAGCCGGCGCGGGGGAGGCCGGCTCCCTGGGGGATGGTGGACTCGTCCACCTCGACGGTGAACGCGCCCGGTGCGCTGAGGCCGACCTCGGCCTTGCCGTCGGCGCCGGTCGTGCCCGTGGCCTCGACGCCGCCGCCGGTCACCGTGACCGTGACGCCGGCGATGCCGGCCTTGGCGGCGTCGTCGGCCCGCACCCAGACGAGCAGCGACTGCTCGGCCGTGGTCGGGTCGACGGCCTGCGGTGCGGCGCGGGGATCCGCGTTCGCGCCGGCCGGGGCCGAGAGGACGAGCGCGGCGCAGGCGAACGCCACCGCGAGAATCAGGGCCCAGACGCGCTGCGCGCGTGCTCCGGCCGAACCAGTGGCTATCACTAGACCTCCATAGGGGGAGCCGGCGGATGGTGAGGTCCGCGCAGGCGCCGCGACTACCGTCAGGACGACGTTGGTTGACAGTACGTGCTGATTATGTCCTGGATGTTTCGAGCGGGTGCGGTGTGGAGACGTGATATGTCGGGAATGCCGGTCCGCGCGTCCGGTTAACATTGGGACACCGGTTGCCGACGCGGTCCCCCGGGTGCCCCATCCGCCTCTCATCCCCCTGGAGGGAAATTGGACCAGTCCGACCCGTTCGGCGTCATCGGCCTCACCTACGACGACGTCATGCTCCTGCCGGGGCATACCGACGTGATCCCGAGCGAGGCCGACACCACGTCCCGCCTCACCCGCAACATCACCGTCGCCGCTCCCCTCCTCTCCTCCGCCATGGACACCGTCACCGAGGCCCGCATGGCCATCGCGATGGCGCGCCAGGGCGGGCTCGGGGTCATCCACCGCAACCTCTCCATCGAGGACCAGGCCGCGTTCGTCGACAAGGTGAAGCGCAGCGAGTCGGGCATGATCACGAACCCGGTCACCACGCGTCCCGACGCGACGGTCGCCGAGGTCGATGCGCTGTGCGGCCAGTTCCGCGTCTCGGGCCTCCCCGTCGTCGAGTCCGACGGCACGCTGGTCGGCATCATCACCAACCGCGACATGCGCTTCGTCTCGCCGGTGCAGGCGGCCACGACCCTCGTGCGCGACGTGATGACCCGCACGCCCCTCATCACCGGGCAGGTCGGCATCGACCCGGACCACGCCATCGCGATCTTCGCGGAGCACAAGATCGAGAAGCTGCCGCTCGTCGACGAGCAGGGCAAGCTGCGCGGCCTCATCACGGTGAAGGACTTCGACAAGTCGGAGCAGTACCCGGACGCGACGAAGGACGCCGAGGGCCGCCTGCGCGTCGGCGCGGCGATCGGCTTCTTCGGGGACGCCTGGCAGCGCGCCCTCGCGCTGGTCGAGGCCGGCGTCGACGTGCTCGTGGTCGACACCGCCAACGGCGACAGCAAGGGCGTGCTCGACATCATCCGCCGCCTGAAGTCCGACCCCGCCACGTCGCACGTCGACGTCATCGGCGGCAATGTGGCCACCCGCTCGGGTGCGCAGGCGCTCATCGAGGCGGGCGCGGACGCGATCAAGGTCGGCGTCGGCCCCGGGTCCATCTGCACCACGCGCGTCGTCGCGGGAGTGGGCGTGCCCCAGGTCACCGCCGTCTACGAGGCGTCGCTCGCCGCGCGGGCGGCCGGCGTCCCCGTCATCGCCGACGGCGGCCTGCAGTACTCCGGCGACATCGCGAAGGCGCTCGTCGCCGGCGCCGACACCGTCATGCTCGGCAGCCTCCTCGCGGGCTGCGACGAGAGCCCGGGCGACCTCATGTTCGTCGGCGGCAAGCAGTTCAAGAGCTACCGGGGGATGGGGTCGCTCGGCGCCCTCCAGACGCGCGGCTCGAAGACCTCGTACTCGAAGGACCGCTACTTCCAGTCCGACGTGCCGAACGACGACAAGCTCATCCCCGAGGGCATCGAGGGCCAGGTGCCCTACCGAGGCTCCCTCGCGAACGTCGTCTACCAGCTCACGGGCGGCCTGCGGCAGTCGATGTTCTACGTCGGCGCGCGCACGGTCGGCGAGCTGAAGGACCGCGGGCGCTTCGTGCGCATCACGGCGGCCGGGCTCAAGGAGTCGCACCCGCACGACGTGCAGATGGTCGTCGAGGCGCCGAACTACCGTCGCTGACGGGTGACGCCGCGCGGGTCCCGCGCGGCGAGGACGAGGGGCCGGCGCGCATCGCGCCGGCCCCTCGTGCGTGCGGGACTCCCTCACAGGCGGGCGTCGGCGGCGCGCGTCCGGCGGGTCGCCACCGGGCGGATCCTCGTGCGCCCCGGCGGCGACACTGCCCGCATGCCGTCGCATCCGTCGTCCTCCGCCTCCCCGCTGCGCTCCCCGTCGTCGTCCGGCCGTGGGCTGGGCCCGGCCGGCATCGTCCTGATCCTGTCCGGGCCGCCGTCGGCGCAACCCGGGGAAGGGGAGGGCGAGGAGCGCGCCGATGCCGCGACCGTCGCGCGTGCGGAGGCCCGCGGCGAGCTCGTGCGGCTGCGCGCGGGCGTCCACGTCGAGCGGCGCGCCTGGGAGGCGGTGTCGGCGCTCGAGCGGCACCTGCTGCGGATCCGCGCGCTCGCCCGAGTCGCGACGACCCCGGTCGTGCTCGGCGGCGCGTCCGCGGCGGCCGTGCACGGTCTCCCGCGGATCGCCCCGTGGCCGGGGCTCGTCACCCTGCTCGACGTCCCGGGCGCGGCACCGGGTCGGCGCGCGGGCACCCGCATCGTGCGGGATCCCGCCCAGGGGCGGTCGCGCCTGGTGCCGATCGTGAGCGGTGTCCGCGCGCCGGGCCTCGCCGCCGCGGCGCTCGCCGCCTCGCACGACGCCGCGATGCAGGCCGTCCGAGGCGCCGCGCCCCGCGGGCCGGGTTGGTACGCGCACGGGCTCGTCCCGCTCGACGCCGCGCTCGGCGCGGGCCGGAGGACCGGATCCGGATGCACGCGCGCGGAGCTCGAGCGGGAGCGCGTCCTGCGGGGGACCGGGCCCGGGAGCCGGCGCGCGGAGGAGCTCGTCGCCTCGGCCGACGGCGCCGCGGCCTCCGCCGTGGAGTCGATCGCCCGCGGCATCGCCCACGAGTCCGGGCTCGCCCCTCCCGAGGTCGCGCCGCACGTGCCGGGGCACGGGCGGGTCGCGCTGGCGTGGCCGCGCGAGCGGGTGGCGCTGCGGATTCGGGGGTCGTCGGGCCGCGTCGCGCCGGGCGACCTCGCGGAGGCGGACGGCCCGGGCGGTCCGCCGTCGGCGGTCGAGGGGTGGTGCGTGGTCGAGGCCGCCGAGCGCGACGTCCTCGGCGCTGGCCGCCTGCGCGCGCTCCTCCTCCATGCGGGGCTGGAGCCCGGACGACGGGCCGCGCACGCCGGCGGCTCGGGAGGCAGAGGGGCCTCGGCCGCCGACCGGTCGCGCAGGAGCCCGCCGCTAGGCTGTGGGGGTGAGTGATGTAGAGATCGGCCGCGCCAAGCGCGCCCGCCGCGTGTACGCGTTCGACGACATCGCCATCGTCCCGTCGAGGCGCACGCGCGACCCGCAGGACGTGTCGGTCACGTGGTCCATCGACGCGTACCAGTTCGAGATCCCGTTCCTCGCGGCGCCCATGGACTCCGTGGTGTCGCCGGCGACGGCCATCGCCATGGGCCGCTTCGGCGGCGTCGGCGTCCTCGACCTCGAGGGGCTCTGGACGCGGTACGAGAACCCCGAGCGGCTGCTCGAGGAGATCCGCTCGCTCCCGCCGGAGTCCGCGACCGCCCGCATGCAGCAGATCTACGCGGAGCCGATCAAGCCCGAGCTCATCACGGCGCGCATCGCCGAGATCCGCGCCGCGGGTGTCGTCGTCGCCGCCGCGCTCTCGCCCCAGCGCACCGCCGACCACTACGAGACCGTCGTCGCGGCCGGCGTCGACCTCTTCGTCATCCGCGGCACCACCGTCTCCGCCGAGCACGTCTCCAAGGGCGCGGCGCCGCTCAACCTCAAGAAGTTCATCTACGAGCTCGACGTGCCCGTCATCGTCGGCGGCGCCGCCACGTACACGGCGGCCCTGCACCTCATGCGCACGGGCGCGGCGGGCGTGCTCGTCGGGTTCGGCGGCGGAGCGGCCTCCACCACGCGCTCCACCCTCGGGATCCACGCACCCATGGCCACGGCGCTCTCCGACGTGGCCGGCGCCCGCCGCGACTACATGGACGAGTCCGGCGGCCGCTACGTGCACGTCATCGCGGACGGCGGACTCGGCAGCTCGGGCGACATCGTCAAGGCCATCGCGGTCGGGGCCGACGCCGTCATGCTCGGCTCCACGCTCGCCCGCGCCACGGACGCGCCCGGCCAGGGCTACCACTGGGGCGCCGAGGCGCACCACTCCGAGCTGCCGCGCGGCCACCGCGTGCGCGTCGACCAGGTGGCGCCGCTCGAGCAGATCCTCTACGGCCCGTCCACCACCGCCGACGGCAGCGCCAACCTGGTCGGCGCCCTGCGTCGTGCGATGGCCACCACCGGCTACTCCGACCTCAAGGAGTTCCAGCGCGTCGAGGTCGTCGTCGCGCCGTACGGCAAGTAGTCCGCGTCCGGCCGCCCGGCCGGCCCGTCGCCGCGCGGGCGGCACGGGAACATGCGGGGCGCGGCCCGCGTTGTGAACCACAGGAAGAGGGAGGTGCGCGCATGGCGGAGGTCCGTCGCGTCAAGCTGCCGGGTGTCGGCGTGCTGCACACCTTCATCACCGACGACGGGGGCAAGGTCGGCGTCATCGCCCACCGCTCCGGCCACAGCGACCTGATCACCTTCTCCGAGGAGCAGGACGGGCCCGACACGCAGAAGGTGTCGCTCCGCCTCAGCGAAGACGAGGCGCACACGCTCGCCGAGCTCCTCGGCGGCACGCGCATCACGGAGTCGCTCGACAAGCTCGACCAGATCCCCGGCCTCAGCATCGACTGGTTCACGGTCGACTACGACGACCACATCGCCGGCCAGGCGCTCGGCAACCTCGCGTCCCGCGGCGTCGTCGGCCTCACGGTGGTCGCGGTCGTACGCGGCGAGTCCGCGAACCCGGCGCCGTCGGACGACTTCACCGTCTACCCGGGCGACACGCTCGTGGTCGCCGGGTCCCCCGAGAAGGTCGCCAAGGCCTTCGCGTTCTACCGGACGGGCGAGTTCCCGCACCGCCCCGCCTCCGGCTCCGCGCCGGACGGAGGGTAGCGGGTGCACCACGGCCTCGACCTCATCGTCCTCGGCCTGCTGTTCGTCCTCGCCTACGCGTTCGGCCAGCTCGGCAAGCGCATCGGCCTGCCCGCGATCCCCATCTACATGCTCGTCGGCCTCCTCGCGAGCCCCAGCGTCGAGTGGTTCCCGCTCGACTTCGCCTCGGCCGACATCGAGCTCATCGCCGTATTCGGCCTGATCCTCCTGCTCTTCAACCTCGGCCTCGAGTTCGACCAGGACGAGTTCTTCGGCAACGCCGGGAAGCTCATCGTCTCGGGCGGCTCGTACGTGCTCATCAACATGGGCGTCGGGTTCGCCTTCGGCTTCGCGCTCGGCTGGGGCACGCGCGAGGCGCTGGTCATCGCGGGCATGACGGCGACCTCGTCGAGCGCCATCGTCACGAAGCTCCTCATCGAGCTGAACCGCCTGGCGAACGACGAGACTCCCATGATCCTCGGCGTCACCGTGGTCGAGGACATCTTCATCGCCGTCTACCTCGCCATCGTGTCGGTCGTGCTGAGCGGTCGGACGGAGCCGTGGGCCGTCATCGGCCAGCTGGCGATCTCGTTCGCGTTCCTCGTGGTGATGTTCACGGTGGCGCGGAAGGGCGGCGCGTTCCTGTCGCGCTTCATGCGCACGCGCGACGTCGAGCTCTTCACGGTGCTGTTCTTCGGGCTCGCGATCCTGTTCGGCGGCATCGGCGAGATCCTCGGCGTCACGGACGCCATCGGCGCGTTCCTCATCGGCCTCGTGCTCGGGGCCACGCGCATGCGCAACCGCATCGAGCAGATCGCCATCCCGCTGCGCGACGTGTTCGGCGCGTTCTTCTTCCTCAACTTCGGCCTCGCCCTCGACCCGCGCGAGTTCCCCACGGTCGTGATCCCCGTGCTCGTCGCCGTGGTGATGACCGTCACGCTCAACCTCATCGCCGGGCAGTTCGTCGCCTGGCTCAACGGGCACGGCGCGCAGGCGGGCATCAACACCGCCTTCATCCTGCAGAACCGCGGCGAGTTCGCGCTCATCCTGGCGACGCTGTCGCTGTCCGCGGGGCTCGACGAGCGGATCCAGCCGTTCGCGGGCCTGTACGTGCTGGTGATGGCGATCATGGGCCCGCTGCTCGCCGCCAACTCCGTGCGCATCGGCACCGCCGTGCTGCCCACCCGTTACCGCTCCGCGACCAAGCGCGCCGCGGCCAAGGCCGAGCGCGACGCGGAGCGGGCGGGTGCGCTGGCGCTGTTCGAGGCGGCGGAGCGCGGCGACGCGACCTCCCCGGCCTACGACGACGGGCTCGCCGTGGCCGGATCCCGCCCCGGCACGGCCGCGCGCGGCACGACGCCCGGGACCGGCCCCGAAGCCGACGGCACGCGCCGGCCGCTCGCTCCGCGGGTCGCGGATGCCGCCGCGGACGACGGCGGTCCCGCCGATGACGCCGCCGACGCGCACCCCGCTCCCGACCACCGCCGCGCCGAGCAGGCCGGCCAGCAGTCCGACCACGACACCTGGACACCACCCACCCGCGAACGGGAACCCGACTACTGATGACGCACGCACCCGATCCCCGCCTCGGCCCCGCCGCCGGATCCGCGCACCCTGTCGACGAGGCGGACCCGGCCGGTCCCACCGTCGGCCAGGTCGCGCGCCGCCCGCGCTTCATCGCGCTGCTCGCGCTCGCGCTCCTCATCGCCGCGGGCTTCGCCGCCCTCGGGCAGTGGCAGCTGGCGCGCGCGGTGGAGTCCGGCGTGGTCATCGAGCGCGACACCGAGACCGCGCTGCCGCTCGGCACGCTCGTCGAGCCGCAGGGGTACGTCACCGACCGGTCGGCCGGCCACATGGTCACGGTGTCCGGATCCCTGGTGCCCGGCGACTACGTCGTCGTGTCCGACCGCCTCGACGACGGCCGCACCGGCGCGTGGGTCGTCGGCCACTTCGCCATCTCGGACGCGGGCGCGCCCGGCGGCGACACGGACGGGGGACTCCCCGACAGCGTGCCCGTCGCCCTCGGCTGGGCCGCCACCGACGCCGAGGCCGCCGACGTCGCGGCGGCGCTGAACGCGGGCGTCGGCGCGCCGACCCACGACGCCGAGCTCGTCGGCCGCTTCCTCCCGAGCGAGTCGCCCGAGCCGCCCGGATCCGGCGAGGACCCGATGCGCATGACACGCCTCGCCACGTCCGCGCTCGTCAACCTCTGGCCGGGTGAGGTCGGCGACGTCTACAACGGCTTCATCGTCGCGTCGACGCCCCTCGCGGGCCTGACGGCCATCGACTCGCCGCCGCCGAGCGAGGCCGTGCAGCTCAACTGGCTCAACATCTTCTACGCGGCCGAGTGGGCCGTCTTCGCGATCTTCGCCATCGTGATCTGGTACCGCACCGTCCGCGACGCCTGGACCCGCGAGCAGCCGGGCTACCGGGAGGACGACGACGAGGACGACGACGACCTCCCGGACGACGACGGCACCGCCCCCGCGGGCGCCCCCGCCGACGCCCCCGGCGTCGGGAGCCGCGCAGACGCCGACCGGTAGGATCCACGCATGGCCTACGGACTCAAGCGCTCCGACGTCCCGCAGATCCGGAGGGTCCTCGGCTTCTACCGCGTCATGGCGTTCATCACCGGCGCGTTCCTCCTGCTCCTCGTCGTGGAGATGGGGTTCAAGTACCTGCCCGGCTTCCAGTTCGTGGACGGATCCCTGCAGTACCTCGCCGGAGCCGGCTACGAGCTCGAGCTGAACGGCCCGTCCGGCTTCCTGGCGCTGTCGCCGGCCGACACCCTCACGGGCACGAACCTGAGCCTCATCATCCAGATCGTCCACGGCAACATCTACGTGGTCTACCTCATCAGCGACTTCCTGCTTTGGCAGAAGATGCGCTGGTCGTTCACCCGCTTCATCCTCATCGCCGCGGGCGGCGTCGTGCCGTTCCTCTCCTTCATCGTCGAGTCGCGGATCGCCCGCCAGGTGCGGGAGACCATCGCGAAGCTCGAGGCGCCGCGGCGCGCGAACGCGAACGCAGCCGGCGACGACGATCCCCGCCCCATCGACCCGACCACCACCACGGAGGCACCCGCTTGAGCGTCGACAACCCCACGAACCAGCGCCCCGTCCTCGTCGTCGACTTCGGCGCCCAGTACGCGCAGCTGATCGCCCGCCGCGTCCGCGAGGCCAACGTCTACTCGGAGATCGTGCCGTCCACGATCACGGCCGAGGAGATCCGCGCGAAGGACCCGTCCGGCATCGTCCTCAGCGGCGGCCCATCGAGCGTGTACGAGGAGGGCTCGCCCGGCCTCGACGAGGGCATCCTCGACCTCGGCGTCCCCGTGCTCGGCATCTGCTACGGCTTCCAGGTCATGGCCCGCGCGCTCGGCGGCGAGGTCGCGCACACCGGGCAGCGCGAGTACGGATCCACCGCGGTCACGCTCACGCCCGGCAGCACCCTGCTCGACGGCCAGCCCGACGACCAGACCGTGTGGATGAGCCACGGCGACTCCGTGTCGAAGGCTCCCGAGGGCTTCGAGGTCCTGGCCTCGAGCGCGTCCACCCCGGTCGCCGCGTTCGCGAGCGACGAGCGCCGCCTCTACGGCGTGCAGTGGCACCCCGAGGTCAAGCACTCCGCGCACGGCCAGGCCGTGCTCGAGAACTTCCTGCACCGCGCCGCCGGCATCCCCGGCGACTGGAACAGCGGCAACGTCATCGCCGAGCAGGTCGAGCGGATCCGTGCGCAGGTCGGCGAGGCGAAGGTCATCTGCGCGCTCTCCGGCGGCGTCGACTCCGCGGTCGCGGCCGCTCTCGTGCACCGTGCCATCGGCGATCAGCTCACCTGCGTGTTCGTCGACCACGGCCTCCTCCGCCAGGACGAGCGCCGCCAGGTCGAGGAGGACTACGTGGCCGCCACGGGCGTCCGCCTCGTCACGGTGGACGTCGCGGACCAGTTCCTCGACGGCCTCGCCGGTGTCACGGATCCCGAGGCCAAGCGCAAGATCATCGGCCGCGAGTTCATCCGCACCTTCGAGAGCTCCGCGGAGGCGCTCGTGCTCGAGGCGAAGGCCGACGGCGAGCCCATCCGCTTCCTCGTGCAGGGCACGCTCTACCCGGACGTGGTGGAGTCGGGCGGCGGCACGGGCACCGCGAACATCAAGAGCCACCACAACGTCGGCGGCCTCCCGGAGGACCTGAAGTTCGAGCTCGTCGAGCCGCTCCGCACCCTGTTCAAGGACGAGGTGCGCGCCATCGGCCGCGAGCTCGGCCTCCCCGAGGTCATCGTGGGGCGCCAGCCGTTCCCCGGCCCCGGCCTCGGCATCCGCATCGTCGGCGAGGTCACGGCCGAGCGCCTCGAGCTGCTGCGCAAGGCGGATGCCATCGCGCGGGCCGAGCTCACCGCCGCCGGCCTCGACCAGGAGATCTGGCAGTGCCCCGTCGTGCTCCTCGCCGACGTGCGCTCGGTGGGCGTGCAGGGCGACGGACGCACCTACGGCCACCCGATCGTGCTGCGCCCGGTCTCCAGCGAGGACGCGATGACCGCCGACTGGACCCGCCTCCCGTACGACGTGCTCGCGCGCATCTCCAACCGCATCACGAACGAGGTCGACGGCGTGAACCGCGTCGTGCTCGACGTGACGTCGAAGCCGCCGGGCACCATCGAGTGGGAGTGATCCTCCCGCGCACGCCGTGAACGACGAAGGCCGCTCCCCGAGGGGAGCGGCCTTCGTCGTGCTGCCGGTCCGCGGTGCTGTGCCGCGGACC
>Ga0308163_10000620_pt1 | contig 55523 bp, 47 predicted proteins | sample PhyTR1_FD_201037 | JGI IMG/M metagenome (GOLD analysis project Ga0308163, IMG submission 201037) | Phyllosphere microbial communities from UC Gill Tract Community Farm, Albany, California, United States - DLSLT.R1 | ecosystem: Host-associated > Plants > Phyllosphere > Unclassified | place: USA...
CTTCCCATTCCGAACAGAGAAGTTAAGCCCACCAGAGCCGATGGTACTGCGGTAACACGTGGGAGAGTAGGTCGGTGCCAAATCTTAAAGAAAGCCTTTCAGGAAACTGAGAGGCTTTTCTTGTATACAGGGTTTTTATATCCTTCTTTTCAATGTAAGTATAACAATACGCCTTTCATTGTTATGTATTACCTCAAGCAGCATCTGCCTGCCATCGCGGTCTCTGAACAGTTCCGTAAGTTCATTTAGCGTGTAGTTATCGATAGTTTTGAAATCGACAGAAAGGATCTCATCTCCATGACTTAATCCTACAGCTTCAGCTGGAGATCCGCGTTCAACCCTGCCGATGTAGTACCTGTCTTTTGGCGTTTTTAACATGTAAATCTCCAAACCTGACATATCATGATCGAATTTCTTTTTAAAGGCATTGCTCTTTTTCAGGTAAAGTGCCTCGTTGTGATAGTCAAACGTAACAAGAAAATGTTTCAATACCTCGGCGCCCAAACTTCCGTTTCTTGGTGTTCCTTCGATGTCAATCCTTTCAGTATCGTATACCGGGAAGCCGGCGAGTATACTATCGAACTTAAAATCATTTATTTTAAGGGAATGGATCCTGCCCATAGAGCCACTGATTTCCCCGTTAATGCCTACACCCAGATTGGCTGGTATAGTATGTTTTGGCAAAGGGAAAGGACCGTCATTGATAGCTTCCAGCATCAAAGGATGACTTGAACCGTTATCTACCAGCAAGGTTACATCAGTATGCGATGACGAGTCTATACTAACTACTGATTTTATATAGGGTTTGGCATTGATCACCTTCAATGGAACCTTCACTCCCTTGCTCTTAAATTTCGCACTGTGTGTAAAATAGCTGAGTTTATTCGTAGAGTAATTGATCCTGACAACAAAACTATTAAAGAAGTAATAACCAAGAATACCATGAATCTTTATTCCAAGATAAGAGGAGAGATCAAATATATCTTCCTTAAATATTGCAGTTGGGATATTCCTGATTTCTGATCTTCCAACTCTCGCCGTGATATTTCGCGTTAAAATAGCTTCTATCTCCTTCCCTAATCCATAGCCCTGTATTTTATAAGTCTGAAACCGTTTAAGATTTAAAACCTTGAGAAAAGAGGTGTCCGTAATAATCATTTGTCCAACACCAGTGTCTAACAGAAAATTGTACGGGCCTTTATCGTTGATATAAACAGGAATGACAATCAGATTTTTAATGCGTATAAAATCAATCACTTCTTTTTTTCTTTTTCCGTCAAACGTAAAGATTTGTGCATTGGATGGTAGTGAACTGGATAGGGCAATCAATGATAAAAGTGCAATGAAAAGCATCGACTTTAATCGTTTAACCAGATTTAAAGGCCAGTCCATATTCATAATATGTGCTTGCTTTCCAGCTAAAGAGTACTGATAAGTGCAATGTACCGTCACTGCGGATACAGCACGACCAGGCTGAATATTCAGAAAGCTATTTGGTTAGAATTTCCTAAATGAATATACGAATATTTTAAGCGCAGCGTCACAGACAGTTAAAGTAATTGATAAAAAAATGGGATATATGGGAAATTTGGCTATCTTTGGGCATCAATAAAGACGTAAACATTTGATGCTATTGTATCGGATGTCAAAATATTCAGGTGTCTATATCGGTGGTGTCCACCTCTTCCCATTCCGAACAGAGAAGTTAAGCCCACCAGAGCCGATGGTACTGCGGTAACACGTGGGAGAGTAGGTCGGTGCCAGATCTTAATTAAAGGGCTGCTTCATTTTTCTGAAGCAGCCTTTTTTTATGATATTTAATTTGCACTATTCGTTGCCTTGATCTTTTGGGCTGAATACCAAGTTATATAAACCTGATGTAAAACAATCACAATTCCTCCCTTTTCTAACCAGAATATAGCTAGTTTTGTGCCCTTCAAAATAATCTAAAATGAAATTAGCTCTGAATGGTTTTGGCAGGATAGGCCGGGTATTTTTACGTGCGGCACTTGAAAAAAACATCAACGTAGTAGCCATAAATGATCTTGCAGATCCGGCTACACTTGCACATCTTTTTAAGTACGATACAGTTCACCGTGGCTTTAAAGGTAGTGTGTCATTTGACGATGAAGCAATTGTGATCAACGGAAAAAGAATACTGGTTTTAAAGGAACCTCAGCCAAAAAGTTTACCATGGGCTACTTTGGAAATCGACCTGGTTTTGGAAGCAACCGGAAAATTTGCAACCAGGATGGGAGCAGAGCAGCATCTTGCTGCTGGTGCTAAACAGGTGTTGATTTCCGCACCGGCAGATAAAGATATTCCTATGTATGTACGTGGGGTCAATGACCATGAGATTGATATCACGGCAGAAATTATTTCCAATGCTTCCTGCACCACCAATAATGTAGCGCCCATGCTGAAGATCCTGGATGATAACTGGGGGATCCTGGATGGCTACATTACTACTGTCCATTCTATGACAGGGGATCAGAACCTCCATGATGCACCACATAAAGACCTGCGCCGTGCCAGGGCTGCTTCTGCATCAATTATTCCAACCAGCACCGGGGCCGCAAAAGCTGTCACCAATATTTTCCCTCACCTGGACGGAAAGTTGGGAGGGGCAGGAATCCGCGTCCCTGTATTAAATGGCTCGCTCACGGATTTTACTTGTATTTTAAAGAAACCTACAACAATCGAAGAGATCAACGCAGTATTTAAACATGCAGCTGAGAATGAAATGAAAGAGGTCCTGGAATATACTGAAGATCCGATTGTTTCGGTAGATATTCTTGACAATACCCATTCATGTATTTTTGATGCTCAACTTACTTCTATCGTTGGTGATCTTGTAAAAGTAGTAGGGTGGTACGACAATGAGTCGGGTTATTCAGCAAGATTGGTAGATTTGGTATTGAAAATAGCGAAGCAGAAGTCGGCAGCAAATACATAAAGGCTTTGCAGCAGCGCTGATTAATTTTTAAATAATCAGCTTACATCTGCTCAGGGTTCTTATATTTGGTGCAACGAATAAAATACGGTATGAACAGGGCTGATCGCTGATGTCTTTGCAGACATAAAGGGAAAATAAAACCAGTCTATTTTACATAATTTAAATATACAAGATGAAAACAGTTGACCAATGTGATTTTAAGGATAAGAAAGCTCTGATCAGGGTAGATTTTAATGTACCTCTGGATAAAGATTTCAGTATCACAGATGATAAAAGAATGCGTGCAGCTTTACCAACTATCACCAAAATTTTGAATGATGGCGGTGCTGTGATCTTAATGTCGCATTTAGGTCGCCCGAAAGGTGGCCCTGAAGAGAAGTATTCCCTTAAACACATCCTGGGTGATCTGTCAAGAATGCTTGATCTTGAAGTAAAATTTGCAGACGATTGCATTGGTGCTGATGCAGCTGAGAAAGCAAAAAACCTGGAGCCGGGACAGGTTTTATTGCTTGAAAACCTGCGTTTCTACAAAGAAGAAGAAAAAGGAGATAAAGAATTTGCCGGTACACTGGCTAAATTAGGTGATGTATATGTAAACGATGCGTTCGGTACAGCTCACCGTGCACACGCTTCAACCTCTATCATCGCAGAATTTTTCCCTACTGAAAAATATTTCGGTTACCTGATGGCTGAAGAGCTGAAGAACGCTGAGAAAATCAACAATAACGCTGATAAACCTTTTACAGCGATCATGGGCGGAGCTAAAGTTTCGGACAAAATCCTTCTGATTGAAAGCCTGCTGGACAAAGTAGATAACCTGATCATCGGTGGTGGTATGGCATATACTTTTGCAAAAGCACAGGGTGGTGAAATCGGTACTTCATTACTGGAAGCCGACAGAATGGAATTGTGTTTGGAATTGCTGGAAAAAGCCAAAGCTAAAGGGGTAAATATCCTGCTTCCGGTAGATACAGTGATCGCTGATAAGTTTGATAACGATGCCCAAAAGAAAAATGTAGATTCTGGTCAGATCCCGGCCGACTGGATGGGATTGGACATAGGTCCAAAAACTATTGAGCTGTTCGCTGATGTGATCAAAAACTCAAAAACATTATTGTGGAATGGCCCGATGGGTGTTTTCGAAATGGCTAATTTTGAGCAGGGTACACGCGCAATTGCTGAAGCAGTAGTGGCGGCAACCAAAGAAAACGATGCATTTTCACTGATCGGTGGCGGCGATTCAGCCGCTGCAATTGCAAAATTCGGACTGGAAGATGAAGTGAGTTATGTTTCTACAGGTGGTGGTGCTTTACTTGAGTATATGGAAGGTAAAGAATTGCCGGGTGTGAAAGCAATTAATGACTAAAATAAGCAGAAATAGATAATTTAGCTCAGACATTCAATGAGTTAATGATCAGTTTATAGCAATCTTGGGACGTGAGTCCGATCTTAAAGGCCAATGAAAATTGGCCTTTTTGCGTTTGAGGTGGGGAAAAATGGGGAAAATAGTATGTTGATAACTTTTTTGTGGTAGAATGTGGTAAAAAGTGGTAGAAGTATCTATTTTTACACTACATAAAAAGTGTAGATACTATAATGGTTCAATTGTTAGGAGAATTTGATTGTAAATTGGATGCCAAAGGCCGCATGATGGTGCCTTCGGGTCTGAAGAAACAATTGCCAAACGTTGACCAGGAGGGACTTGTGGTAAACAGGGGTTTTGAAAAACACCTGGTGATCTATCCCCGAAAAGTATGGGAAGACATCGTTGCCGAACTCAGCAAACTGAATCAGTTTGAAGCAAAGACCAGGGAATTTATACGTTTTTTTACACGCGGTGCCACAGAACTGACACTGGACTCTGCAGGCAGGGTAAATTTGCCCAAATCTTTGCTGGAGTATGCTGGTATTGATTCAGAAGTTGTGCTGGCCTGCCAGTTCAATAAAATTGAACTTTGGTCTAAGTCGGCCTATGATAACTTCATGGACAGTGAGCCTGAAGATTTTGCGAAACTCGCAGAAGAAGTGATGGGAAATAAAAGGAGGGTGGAAGATGGAGAATAATTATCACGTACCAGTACTGCTCCAGGAGTGTATTGATGGATTAAATATAAAGCCTGACGGCGTTTACGTTGATGTTACATTTGGTGGCGGTGGCCATTCAAAAGAAATCCTGAGTAAACTGGGCAAAAATGGAATACTGATCGCTTTTGATCAGGACCCGGATGCACAGCGCAACAGGATTGATGATCCGCGTTTCCTGTTTGTTGATCAGAACTTTGCTTTCTTAAAAAATAATCTCCGTTTACTGGGCTACAAACAGGTAGACGGTATCCTGGCAGATCTGGGAGTTTCATCGCACCAGTTCAATGAACCGGAACGTGGATTTTCTACCCGGTTTGAGTCATCACTGGATATGCGGATGGATAAACAGGGCAAGCTTACAGCTGCAGATGTGCTGAACACTTACACTGAAGAAAAACTGCACAGGATCTTCGGTATTTATGGTGAGGTCAAAAATGCGAAATCCCTGGCTAAGTCGGTAGTGACCTTCCGCGCCAACCAGCCGATTGTAACGCTTGCAGATTTTAAACTTGCTGCAGCGGCACACATCCCGAAAGGAAAAGAAAATAAATATATGGCACAGGTGTTCCAGGCTTTACGGATTGAAGTAAATGCCGAGATAGATGTGCTGGAAAGCTTTTTACTGCAGTCGGCCGAAGTATTGAATACTGGCGGCAGACTGGTAGTCATGTCTTACCATTCACTGGAAGACAGGCCTGTAAAGAACTTTATTGCAAAAGGCAAGATCAGGGGCGAAGCGGATAAGGACTTCTTTGGAAACGAAGAAAAACCCTTTAAAGCCATCACCCGGAAAGCTGTTGTGGCAGACGATGAAGAACTCGAAAGAAACAGCAGGGCAAGAAGTGCCAAACTTAGGATTGGAGAAAAATTATGAATAACCAGTTCAGAGAAGAGATAGAGGAAGAAGACGAATTACCGGAAGAACCGATAATTAAACTGAAACCCAAAAAGGAAAAGGATACGGTGAATACCAACCTTTTCTTCAAAAAGCTTTTCACTGAAGGTGCGGTATCAAAAGAAGCGGCAACAGCGATGATGCCTTTTCTGATTTTCCTGTCACTGCTCACGATGTTGTATATCGCGAACAGCCATATGGCAGTAAAAAATATCAGGGATATTGATAAACTAAATAAAGAAGTAAAAGAACTGAGCTGGGAATATAAGTCGCTGAAAGCCGACCTGATGTTCAAAAGCAAGTTGACAGAAGTAGCTAAAAAGGTTGATACGTTAGGAATAAAGGAGCTCACAGAGCCTCCTAAAAAAATTATTGTAAGCAGTGATGAACATTAGAGCTAACATATTATTACGTGTTTATTTGTCCTTCGGACTGATTGTACTGCTTGCCGTGGCAGTATTGATCAGATTATGCGATGTACAATTTGTAGAGGGACATAAGTGGCGTGCCATGGCCGATAGTCTCTCTACAAAGTATATCAACGTGGAGGCTGCCCGTGGTAATATATACTCTAATGACGGCAGTCTCCTCGCCACATCTGTTCCGGAATATGAATTGCGGATGGATATGTTTGCCGGGGGCATCAGCGACAACAAGATCTTTTACAGCAAGGTAGATTCGCTGGGCATGAAGCTGTCGCAGTTCTTCGGTGATAAAACGCCCAAGGAATATTCGCGTATGCTCCGTACAGCCAGAGCTGACAGTGTCAGGTACCTGCTGATTAAACGTAAAGTGAACTACCAGGAGTTGAAAACCCTTCGTACGTTTCCTCTGTATAACATCGGTAAATACAGCGGTGGCCTGATGGCTATCCAGCAAAATAAGAGAATCAAGCCTTTCCAGTTCCTGGCGGCCAGGACAATCGGTTATAAAAACGAGAATGTGTCAAACGGTGTAGGACTCGAAGGAGCTTATGGCGATTATATCAATGGTGAAAGCGGGAAAAGGCTGGTACAGCGGATTGCGGGCGGAGTGTGGATGCCGGTAAACGATGAGGCAGAGATTGCGCCTAAAGAAGGTGCCGATATCATTTCTACGATTGACATCAATATGCAGGATCTGGCACAAAGTGCGCTGGAGAAACAATTGATCCTGAGTGATGCCGACCACGGTACGGTAATCCTGATGGAAGTAAATACGGGTGAGATCAGGGCAATAGCAAACTATACCCAGGTTGCACCCGGAGAATATAAAGAAACATTTAACTATGCCATTGCCGGTAACCAGGATCCGGGCTCTACGTTTAAAGTGGCCTCTTACATGGCACTGCTTGAAGATGAGAAAGTAGATACCAACACAATGGTAAATACAGGATCTTATCATGTTCCAGGTAAAACAATCGTGGATTCTCACGGAAGTATCGGTGTGGTTACAGTAAAAAAAGCATTTGAAGAATCATCAAACGCGGCAATTGCCGAGCTGGTGAGTACACGTTATAAAGATAATCAGGCACAGTTTACGGATCACCTTTACGAGTGGAACCTGAACAAAAAATTAGAACTCCAGATCCCCGGAGAAGCACAGCCGGTAGTTAAGAATCCGAAAAACAAAAGCTGGAATAAAAACCTCACGCTGCCACAAATGGCTTACGGTTATGAAATGCAGCTGACACCATTGAAGATGCTGTCTTTTTATAATGCCATAGCAAATAACGGGAAGTATATCTCTCCAATCTTTGTAAAAGAAATACGCCGTCTGGGCAATCCGGTAGAGCAGTTCAAAGCCAGGGTGATCAATCCGCAGATCTGTTCTGAAAAGACGATGAAAAAAATGCATGCGATGCTTGAAGGTGTAATTACCGAAGGTACAGGTAAACTGATGGGATCACCTTTCTACCGTGTCGCAGGCAAAACAGGAACGGCGCAGGTGGCTGATGGTAATAAAGGTTATAAGGCTAAAAAAAGTTACCAGGCCTCATTTGCAGGATACTTTCCGGCTGATAAACCTAAATACTCGATCATCGTATGTATCAACGGACCTAAACACGGATACTACGGAGCAACTGTCGCAGGTCCGGTATTTAAGGAAATTGCAGACCGCATTTATGCGAGCGACCTGGAGATGTACAGCAATGTGGCTGATGTACGCCTGGTAGGCAATACAAAAAGTCCGGAAGCGAAAGCAGGACAAAGCAAGGCGGTTAAAAAAGTATATAATGCCCTCGGAATAAAAACACTGTACGCTGCGAAATCAGATTATTTCAACAGTGTGGATACGAGCAACGGGATTGTTTATGAAGAATATAGTTCTGTGAAAGGCATGATGCCAAACGTGGTTGGGATGGGATTGAAAGATGCCCTTTACCTGCTGGGCAATGCCGGGTTGAAAACACGGATCAATGGAAGTGGAAAAGTAATGGCCCAGTCTATCCCGCAGGGAACCAAGATTGGAAAAGGCCTGTTGGTACAATTAGCTTTAAGATAAAAGATGCAGTTGCAGGACGTTTTATATGGAGTAGCGATAACAAACCTGGTTGGCTCAACCAACAGGGAAATCAGTATGTTGACTTTCGATTCCCGCGAGGTAAAGAAAGATGCTGTCTTTTTTGCTGTAAAAGGAACTTTATCTGATGGCCATACTTTTATCAGTCAGACTATAAAAGCCGGTGCGGCAGTGATCATTTGTCAGGATTTACCTGAAGAGAAAGATCCGGCAGTAACGTATATCGAAGTGGATGATTCCAGTGTTGCGCTGGGTATCATGGCAGCAAACTACTATGGAAATCCTTCTGCTGCTTTAAAGCTGGTTGGGATTACCGGTACAAACGGAAAGACAACGATTGCCACCATCTTATTTAAACTGTTCAGGAGCTTAGGTTTCCATACCGGAATGATCTCTACGGTACAGAACCAGATTGATGATGAAATTATTCCTGCCACACATACTACACCGAACCCGTTGGCATTGAACAAGCTGCTGAGGGATATGGTAACTGCAGGCTGTACACATTGCTTCATGGAAGTAAGTTCACATGCGGTAGTGCAGCACAGGATAGAAGGATTGACATTTGTAGGCGGGGTATTCTCCAATATCACACATGATCACCTCGATTTTCACAAGACTTTTGATAATTATATCAGGGCCAAAAAAGCATTTTTCGACGACCTTCCCAAATCGGGTTTTGCGCTGACAAATGCGGATGATAAAAACGGAATGGTGATGCTTCAGAATACGAAGGCATCCAAAAAAACATATGCACTGAAACAACTGGCAGATTATAAAGGCCGGGTGATCGAAAACAGGTTTAGCGGACTGAACCTGGAGATAGATGAAGTAGACGTGTTTTTTAAACTTGTTGGTTCATTCAATGCCTATAACCTGCTGGCGGTGTATGGTGCTGCGATGCTGCTCGACCAGGATAAACTAGCGGTGCTGACAATCCTGAGCAACCTGAGCGGTGCTGAAGGGCGCTTTGATTATGTGAGTAATGCAAAACAGATCATTGGCATTGTGGATTATGCACATACGCCTGACGCTGTACAAAATGTACTGAGCACCATCCATGATATCAGAAAAGGTACTGAGCAGGTGATTACGGTAATTGGCTGTGGCGGCGACAGGGATAAATCCAAACGCCCGGTAATGGCACAGGTGGCCTGCGACTGGAGCGATAAGGTGATCCTGACATCAGATAACCCGAGAACGGAAGATCCGCTGGAAATCCTCAAAGAGATGGAAGCCGGAGTATCACCTACAAACAAGCGTAAAACATTAACTATAGCAGACCGTAGGGAAGCGATAAAAACTGCCTGCCACCTTGCAAGACCAGGCGATATCATCCTGATTGCAGGTAAAGGACATGAGAAATACCAGGATATAAACGGAGTAAAGCATCATTTTGATGATAAAGAAGTGTTAACCGAACAATTAAACTTAATCAGCTAATGCTATACCATCTGTTTGAATATTTAAACGCACACTATCAGTTCCCCGGGCTGAGGTTATTCCAGTACATTACCTTTCGTACTTCGCTGGCTATAATTATCTCCCTGATCATCACTACCGTTTATGGCAGAAGGCTGATCAATTACCTGCATAAAATGCAGGTTGGAGAGACCGTAAGGAACCTGGGACTTGAAGGACAAATGCAGAAACAGGGTACTCCTACAATGGGTGGACTGATCATTCTGGCAGGGATCCTTGTACCTACGATTTTGCTGGCGAACCTTACAAATGTGTATGTACTGCTGATGATCGTGACAACCATCTGGATGGGTGCGGTAGGTTTTGTGGATGATTATATCAAGGTATTCAAAAAGAATAAAGAAGGACTGGCAGGAAGATTTAAAGTTGTTGGACAGGTAGGACTGGCGCTGATCATAGGCTGGACAATGTACTTCAACCCCAATATTGTAGTAAGGAAAACTGTGGATGAAGCAGCGGCAAGCAAAAGCAATGCGCCGATGGTACTGAGACAAAAAGGTGATAAGTTCTATTATACCCAGGACGTGAAATCTACCATTACAAATTATCCTTTTTATAAAAACCATGAACTGGATTACGCCAAGGTGCTGAATTTCCTTCCGGGTTCAGAAAAATATGCCTTCCTGGTATTTGTAGTTATTGTTGCGTTTATCATCACGGCAGTTTCAAACGGGGCGAACATCACGGATGGCATCGACGGACTGGCCACAGGTACCTCCGCGATAATAGGTATCACGCTGGGATTGCTTGCCTATGTATCGGGTAATACGATGATGGCCGATTACCTGAATATACTCTATATCCCCAATTCGGGTGAACTAATGATTTTTGCAGGGGCTTTTGTAGGTGCCTGTGTTGGGTTCCTGTGGTACAATTCTTATCCCGCCCAGGTATTTATGGGCGATACCGGAAGTCTTGCGATAGGAGGGATTATTGCCGCGTTTGCTATTATGATCAGAAAAGAATTCCTGATCCCAATTTTATGCGGGGTGTTTGTAGTTGAACTCTTGTCTGTTATGATCCAGGTATCCTGGTTTAAATATACAAAAAAGCGCTTTGGAGAAGGCAGAAGGGTGTTTTTAATGTCGCCCCTGCACCACCATTATCAAAAGAAAGGATACCATGAAGCCAAGATCGTTACGCGGTTCTGGATTATCTGTATCCTGCTGGCAATTATTACTATTATCACTTTAAAGCTGAGGTAATGGAAGGAAAAAGGATTGTTATACTGGGCGCTGGTGAAAGCGGAGTAGGTGCGGCAATGCTGGCGCAGAAGCAGGGTTTTGAAGTTTTTGTTTCAGATTTTGGTGCTATTGCCGAGCGCTATAAACAGACACTGGTTGAGCTGAACATCGCATTTGAAGAGAAACAGCATACGGAAGAACTGATCCTTAACGCTGATGAGGTCATCAAGAGTCCGGGTATACCTGATACAGCACCGATCATAAAGGGGCTGAAGAAAAAGAATATCTCTGTGATCTCGGAGATTGAATTTGCCAAAAGATATACTACGGCAAAAACGATCTGTATTACGGGCTCTAACGGAAAGACCACTACCACAATGCTCACTTATCATATCCTGAAAAAAGCAGGATTAAATGTGGGGCTGGCAGGAAACATCGGGCATAGTTTTGCGGCACAGGTGGCCACTGAAAACTTTGACTGGTACGTGCTGGAAATATCAAGCTTTATGCTGGATGACATGTTTGCCTTTAAGGCCGACATCGCCATCCTGCTGAACATTACGCCGGATCATCTGGACCGGTACGACTATAAAATGGCAAATTATGCAGCATCGAAAATGCGCATAACACGCAACCAGAAGCCTGAAGATTACTTTATCTACTGTGCTGACGACGAAGAAACACTGAAGGCATTGAAAAACACAAAGGTCAATGCTACACAAAGTCCTTTTTCTATCCGCAAAAAGTTAGAAGGGGGCGCATACCTCGAAGGCAATAACTTACATATCAACATAAATCCATTAGATCCATTAACCATGTCAATCACAGAGTTAGCCCTGCAGGGCAAGCACAATATCTACAACTCAATGGCTTCGGGCATAGTTGCGAAAGTACTGGACATCCGCAATGCCACAATCCGTGAGAGTATGGGAGATATTAAGAATATTGAACACCGGTTGGAACATGTGGCCAAAATCTCTGGTGTGGACTATATCAACGATTCCAAAGCTACCAACGTGAATTCTACCTGGTATGCACTGGAAAGTGTAAATCCTGAGGTGATCCTGATCATGGGCGGCGTGGATAAAGGGAATGATTATGATATGTTAAAAGACCTGGTAAAGAAGAAAGTAAAAGCAATCGTTTGCCTGGGCAAAAACAACAAGAGGATCCATGAGGCTTTTGAAAATGATGTGGAAGTGATTGTGAATACCTTCTCAGCACATGAAGCTGTGCAGGTGGCTTATCACCTGGCAACGAAGGGCAATACGGTATTGTTATCGCCTGCCTGTGCAAGCTTCGACTTGTTTAAGAACTATGAAGACCGTGGCAATCAATTTAAGATGGCTGTAAAAGAATTATAAAAATGGGTGCATTTCAAGTGCTTTTAGAGAAAACAAAGGGCGACCGCTGGATATGGCTGATCATTATCCTGCTGTCCCTGATTTCCATCCTGACTGTTTACAGTGCCACGGGAACGCTGGCCTATAAACAAGGCAAGACGGTGGAAAAAATACTGATCACCAAACACCTGATTTTTGTGGTGATGGGGATTGGTATGATCTATATTGCGCATTTGCTTGACTATAAGTATTATGCCGGGATATCAAAGATTTTAATGATCATTACGATCCCCCTGCTGTTTTATACGCTGATTTTTGGAGCAAGCCTGAATGATGCTTCGCGCTGGGTAAAGATCCCTATAATCGGGTTGACCTTCCAGACTTCCGATTTGGCTAAGCTGGCTTTGATTACGTTTCTGGCCAGGATGCTGACCAAGAAACAGGAAAATATTAAAGATGTCAAAACTTCCTTCATCCCGATCATGGGCTCTGTTTGTGTGGTATTCATCCTGATTGCCCTGGCTAACTTATCCACTGCATTAATGCTGTTTGGCGTAAGTATTTTACTGCTTATTATCGGCAGGATCAGTATCAAGCAGATACTTACCGTTTGTGCCGGCGGCTTTGTACTGCTGATGTTTGTGATTTTCCTTGGCCCAAGGCGGGAGACTTACAAATCGCGTATCAATTCCTTCCTGCATCCGGAGCTTCAGAATTCTGACAAGACTTTTCAGGCTGACATGTCTAAAATAGCACTGGCAACAGGTGGCTTTTTTGGCAAAGGACCGGGGAACAGTACACAGCGTAACTTTTTGCCGCATCCTTATTCCGACTTTATCTTCGCGATCATCGTAGAAGAATACGGCATTTTTGGAGCAATGATTATCATTGTGCTGTACCTCGTACTGCTTTACCGCTGTGTCAGGATCGTCACGCAAAGTCCCAAGGCATTTGGGGCCCTGCTGGCCGCAGGATTAAGTTTTAGTCTGACGATACAGGCATTTGCAAATATGGCAGTAGCAGTAGGTTTAGGTCCGGTAACGGGAGTTCCGCTGCCCCTGGTAAGTATGGGGGGTACCTCAATGATCTTTACCAGTATTGCATTCGGGATTATTCTGAGTGTAAGCAGGGATGTTGAAGAAAATGGTAAGAAAGCACTCGGTGACATCGTTACTAAGAGTGAAAGCAATACAAGAAAAGTAGTAATTGGTGATTTATCGGCAATTGCATAAAAAATAAAGAATGAGAGCAACAAGGATAATTATTTCAGGTGGAGGTACTGGCGGGCATATTTTTCCGGCCATCGCAATAGCCAATGCGCTAAGGCGGGCAGAACCCGGCTGTGAAATATTATTTGTTGGGGCAACCGGAAGAATGGAAATGGAAAAGGTTCCTGCTGCCGGATACAAGATAGTAGGATTGAATATTGCCGGCATACAGCGTGGCTCTATTGTTAAGAACCTGGCACTTCCGTTTAAACTGATGGGCAGTGTGCAAAAGGCGCTGAAACTGATCTCGGATTTTAAACCGGATGTTGTGGTTGGTGTTGGGGGATACGCTTCAGGGCCTGTCCTGTTTGCAGCTTCATGGAAGAATGTGCCTTACCTCATCCAGGAGCAGAATTCCTACGCAGGAGTTACCAATAAGAGACTCGGTAGGAACGCTTCGAAGATCTGTGTGGCATTTGACGGGATGGATGCATTTTTCCCGGCAGAAAATATCCTGAAAACAGGTAATCCTGTACGGAAGGACGTGGTGGATATTGAAAACAAACATTTCCATGGTTCGGAATTGCTGAAGCTTGACCCGCTGAAGAAAACGATCCTGGTTACCGGCGGAAGCCTTGGTGCAGGAACGCTGAATAAAAGTATAGAAAAACATCTGCAGGACTTTGTTGAACAGGACGTTCAGCTGGTATGGCAGACGGGTAAATATTATTACACAGGGATCATGGAGCGCATTGGCCCGAACTTCCATCCAAATGTTCGGATCCTGGAGTTTTTAAATCAGATGGATCTGGCTTATGCTGCTGCCGATGTGATTATTTCCAGGGCAGGGGCCGGCACTATTGCTGAGCTTTGCCTGATCAAAAAACCTGTGATCCTGGTGCCTTCGCCAAATGTGGCTGAAGACCACCAGACAAAAAACGCTTTGGCACTGGTAAAGAACAATGCAGCAATGCTGATCAACGACCGCTCTGCCGAAGATACAATGGTAAAAGAAGCACTGGATCTGCTGAAAGATGAAGAGCGCTGCGAACTGCTGGCTGAAAACATTGGTAAAATGGCGCTGCCTGATGCTGATGAACTGATAGCAGCGGAAATATTCAAACTGGCAGGAAAAGGAGGAATTTAAAATGGAACTGGAATTGATCAAACGCGTTTATTTTGTTGGTGTCGGTGGCATCGGGATGAGTGCGCTTGCGCGTTACTTTAAGAAACGCGGATGCCAGGTAAGCGGTTATGATAAGACCCGTACCGTTTTAACTTCAGCTCTGGAAGTAGAGGGTATACTGATTACGTATAATGATGCAATGGATGCCCTGACTGAGGAATACCTGGTTAAAAGTGAGGAGACCCTGGTGGTTTACACACCGGCGATCCCTAAAGATTCGGTATTGCTCAATCATTTCAGGGAGCAGGGATTTGACCTGCAAAAACGTTCACAGGTACTGGGGATTATCAGCAAGGGGCAGTTTTGTATAGCTGTAGCAGGTACACATGGTAAAACTACTACGTCGACTATCATTGCACATATCTTAACCGATAGCGGATATGGATGTACTGCCTTTTTAGGGGGTATTGCCACAAACTATGGCAGTAATTTCCTGATAGGGGATAATGATGTGGTTGTGGTAGAAGCGGATGAGTATGACCGTTCTTTCCTCACGCTGCATCCTGATATCGCTGTAATCACGTCTATGGATGCTGATCACCTGGATATCTATGGTGATGCTGCACAGCTGCATGAATCCTTTTACCTATTTGCCGGACAGCTGAAAGAAGGCGGGACGCTGTTTGTTAAACAGGGACTGCCAATGACAGCAGGAATTACCTACAGTGCCGGAATGAACTCGATGGTGCAATCAGGAAATATCAGAGTGGAGAACGGTGATTTTGTATTTGACTATACGGATGCCGGGGTGACCATTCCAGATATTCAATCCATGCTGCCGGGGAAACATAATGTAGAGAATACCACTGTAGCGATTGCAGCAGCATTGAGACTGGGAATCTCTCCTGAAAAGGTGAAAGCGGCAGTGGCCAGTTTCAGAGGTGTAAAAAGGCGGTTTGAATATATAGTAAGAGAAGATAAACATATTTATATAGATGATTATGCACACCATCCTGAAGAGTTGCGTGCATGTTTTCATGCTGTAAGACAGTTGTACCCCGAGAAAAAGCTGACGGTTATATTTCAGCCGCATCTTTTCAGCCGTACCAGGGATTTTGCAGAGGAATTTGCAAAGGTGCTGGGGACCGTGGATGAACTGTTGCTGCTGGATATTTATCCTGCACGGGAATTACCGATGGAAGGCATTACTTCTGCATGGTTGCTTGAGCAGATTACGCTGCCCGGTTGTGCTGTTTATACAAAAGATGAAGTGCTTGGTTATGTAGAGGAAAACCAGCCAGGTCTGCTGCTTACTGTCGGGGCAGGGGATATAGATACATTGATTCAACCGTTAAAAAATATTTTAACCAATGTTTAAGAGGATCAACTGGAAATTTGTTTTTAAATGTTTTGCCTGGATAGTATGCCTTGGCGGAATAGTGACCTTAATGAGCTTTGTTGAGGTAAAAAAACATACAGTCCTTTGTACCAATATCAAAATTCTAATTCCTGGAGCAGATAATTTTATTGAAAGAGAAGAAATTGATGCCATATTAAAACAGAGTGAGGGACAGCTGATCGGAAGGAGCCTTGAGGGTATAAACCTGAACGCTATTGAAGAGAAAATCAAGTCTAATCCCTACATCGATCTGTCTACGGTTTATGCTGATATGGATGGAGTTATCCATATAGAGATCAGCCAGCGCCAACCTATTTTAAGGATTATAAACGCAGGTGGGCAGGACTATTATATAGACCGTAACGGGTTAAAAATGCCGGTTTCTCCCAACTTTACCGCGAACGTACTGGTAGCAAACGGACATATCCTGGAGCATTTCAGCGGCAAGGTAGATACCCTGATTACCAAGATGGCGGGCGACCTGTATAAAACGGCATTATTTTTGAAAAAAGATACGCTATGGGACGCACAAATTGAGCAGATATTTGTTAACGATAGGGATGATATTGAACTGGTGCCAAGAGTGGGCGATCAGCGTATCATTCTGGGCACGGCAGATTCACTTGAAACCAAGATGACAAACCTGCTTGCCTTCTATAAAAAAGCAATGCCACAGGTTGGCTGGGATACCTATAAAACTATCAATATTAAATATTCAAATCAGATCGTTTGTGAAAAGAACAATCCGGATTCGCTGCACCGTGCCCTGAATGCTGCTAATGCATTTAAGCCAACTATGGCAGCTGCAAAGAAGGTAATGGACTCGCTGGTGAAAGCCGAAATCGCTTCTGAGCTGAACAATAATCCTGATGAAAATGAAGTAATGACCAGTGTGCCGGATGAAAAGTTTGTTCCCCCGGTTGCGGTAGCTGTGCATAAACCTGAAGTGAAAAAGCCGGAGCCGAAGGCGGAAGTAAGAAAAGTGACGTCAAAGGCTGAAGTAAAGAAAGTTGCGCCAAAGGTTGAAGTAAAGAAAACAGTGCCAAAGGTTGAAGTAAAGAAAACAGTGGCAAAGGTTGAGCTGAAAAAGACAGCGCCAAAGGTGGAAGTAAAGAAGGTGGAAAAACCTGTGGTTAAGCCAGCGCTGAAAAGTACCTGGAAACCGGCAGCAAAACCCGCAGCGGTAAAAGCAGAAGTAAAAAAGGCAACGATAACTGAAGAAAAGAAAGCTGCAGTTAAGCCGGAAGTAAAAAAAACAGTTGTTAAAACTGAAGAAAAGAAGAAAGTGACACATACATCGGCCATGCCTGAAATCAGGTGGATTAAACCGGTGACAAAAACCGCGAAACCGGTTGATAAAAAAGATACCAAGAAAAACAAATAGTATATAATTCGACAAATAGATATAGTTATGGGCAAAGAAAAAACTACCGTTCAATCTCCGATAGTAGTGGGATTAGACATCGGTACCACTAAAATCTGTGTGATAGTTGGTCGCAGAACACAGCATGGGAAAGTTGAGGTTTTGGGTATAGGCAAAGCTGAGTCTGCGGGCGTAACCCGTGGGGTAGTTTCGAATATACAAAAAACTGTACAGGGTATTTCACAGGCTGTTGAACTGGCAAGTGGCCAGTCGAACGTGGAAGTGCGTGTAGTAAACGTGGGTATTGCAGGTCAGCATATCAAAAGTTTGCAGCACCGTGGAATCCTGACAAGAAGGGAGTTAAATAATGAGATTAGCAAGAAAGACCTTGACAAGCTGATTGATGATATGTTCAAACTGGTTATGCCCCCGGGAGAAGAGATCATCCATGTGCTGCCACAGGAATTTACTGTAGACAATGAGCCAGGCGTTAAAGACCCTATCGGTATGGCTGGTGTGCGTTTAGAAGCTAATTTCCATATTATCTCCGGACAGGTAACTGCGGTAAAAAATATCATGAGATGTGTAAGCAATGCCGGCTTGCAAACTCAGGAGCTGATCCTTGAACCTCTTGCTTCTTCAGAATCTGTATTGAGTGAAGAAGAGAAAGAAGCAGGAATCGCATTGGTAGATATAGGTGGTGGCACTACCGATATTGCTATCTTCCATGAAGGTATTATCCGCCACACGGCTGTAATTCCTTTTGGTGGTAACAGTGTGACTGAGGATATCCGTGAAGGTTGTTCTGTAATGAGAAATCAGGCAGAATTGTTGAAAACCCGTTTCGGATCTGCACTGGCAGAAGAAAATAAAGAAAATGAAATAATCTGTGTACCCGGTTTAAGGGGCAGAGAACCTAAAGAAATCTCGGTTAAAAACCTTGCTTATGTGATCCAGGCCCGTATGGAAGAAATCATTGAGCATGTTTATTATGAGATCAAATCTTCGGGATATGAGAAAAAACTGATTGGGGGTGTAGTGATCACTGGTGGTGGAGCATTGCTGAAACACCTTTCGCAACTGGTTGAATACGTGACAGGACTGGATTGCCGTGTGGGTTATCCTAACGAGCATTTGTCCAAGTATGAGGATATGCCAAAGACCATCTATGATGATCTGAAAAGTCCGATGTATGCAACAAGTGTAGGGCTATTGATCAAGGGAATCCAGAAAGCTGAAGAGCAGATGGAAGAACTGAAACAGCCTGGCGTTTACATGGAGAAACCGGTAACAACGCAGGCAAAAGTGAAACGCCCGGGCGGTGGATTGTTTGATAAGTTACTGGCTAAGACCAAAGACTTTATCAAAGATGACATGAACGTAAGCGATGAGGATTATATAAAGCCGTAATATTTATCAACAAAGCGCGACTTTTCCACATTATTGACAGTTGTGGATAACTAGTGTGGAAAAAGTGTTAATATTACGTTGAGAGATGAACAGGTAGAACCAATTTTTAAGTAACTGATTCATAAATATATGTATTTTGAAATGTTAAAAGATAAGTCATCAATCATCAAGGTAATTGGTGTTGGTGGCGGTGGTGGTAATGCGGTTAACCATATGTACCGTCAGGGAATTGCAGGTGTAGACTTTATAATTTGTAACACCGATGCGCAGGCATTGGAGTTCAGTCCTATACCGAATAAAGTACAGCTAGGTGCAAGTTTAACCGAAGGGATGGGTGCAGGCTCAATTCCTGAAGTTGGGAAAAATTCGGCTATTGAAAATATAGACGATATCAAAAGCATGTTGGGCAGTACCACAAAAATGTTGTTCATTACTGCCGGAATGGGCGGTGGAACCGGTACCGGTGCCAGTCCGATCATTGCGCAGGCAGCCAAGGAACTGGACATCTTAACAGTTGCGATCATTACTACGCCGTTTTCATTTGAAGGTAAGCGCCGTAAGATGCAGGCTGAAGACGGTCTGGATGAACTCAAAAAATATGTGGATTCTTACCTTGTGATCTCGAATGACAGGTTACGTGAGATATTTGGTAACCTGACGCTGGGCTCTGCCTTTGCACAGGCTGATGATATCTTAACAACAGCTGCCAAGGGTATAGCAGAGATCATTACCGTTCCGGGTTATATCAACGTGGATTTTAAGGATGTGCGTACGGTAATGAAAGACAGTGGTGTTTCTATCATGGGTAGTTTTGCCTGTGAAGGGGAGAACAGAGCTTTAATGGCTGTAGAAGGCGCATTGGCATCTCCACTGCTAAAAGATAATGAAATTGAAGGTGCGAGATATATATTGCTGAACATCAGTTCTGGTTTACGTGAAGTGACAATGGACGAGGTAGCAATCATTACAGACTATATCCAGGACAAGGCAGGTTTATCTGCAGATCTGATCTGGGGTAACTGCATTGATGAAAATCTGGGCGATAAACTATCGGTAACGATTATTGCTACAGGATTCCAGACTACGGAACAGCGTGCAAAGGACAAACAAAATGTAAAGAAAATCTCTTTGCTGACTCCGGAAGAAGCACCACTGGTAAAGCCACTGGAGCCTGTAAATTCTTTTATCGAACCTAAGACGGCCGTTTCAAATGAGCCGGTAATGAAACTGAAAGAGGATATCAAACAATCGGATCTTTTTGGCGACATGTACAGCGGTAACAGGGGCAGACAGACTGAAGAGTCTGAAACTTCAATGATCAGACATACACTGGTTGAAGAAGAAACTCCTGCTGAAGCAAAACAGGAAGCGGGTATTGATTTTGAACTGAAGGTTTCTGAAACTGATTTTGTTTTTGAAACACCAAAATCCAGCTATGTAGAGCCTGCGGCACAGGTACAGGAAGAAGAAGTTGCTGAACCGGGACTGGATGATGATAAAAGTGATGAATCCATAGCAGATCAGCTGCAGAAATCCAAAGAACGGATCATGCGTTTAAAAGACCTGAGCATGAAATTGCGTACCACGAACGGATTACAGGAAATGGAGAATGAACCAGCTTACAAACGCAAGCAGATGCAATTGCAGCAGGTACAGCATTCTTCGGAATCGCAGGTGTCAAGATTTACATTAAGCAATGATGAAGAGGGAGGTACTGAAATCAGACCGAACAATTCATTCTTACACGATAATGTTGATTAACCTTTTCTACAATTATTAACAGAAAGCCTTAGCAAAAATTTGTTAGGGCTTTTTTTGCGTTACAATCGCTGTTGCACCAGATAATAAAGTATACTAAATTAGTAGAACTTGTATATCAACTGCAGAAAGCTTAAATTCGCAGCAAATAAAATAACTTAAATACAGTAACATTGGATATTTTTGAAAAGATAGCAAAGCATATGGGCCCGCTTGGGCAACACCAGAAGTGGTCTCACGGATATTTTTCTTTCCCCAGATTAGAAGGAGAAATAGCGCCGCATATGAATTTTCGGGGTAAAGAGCACCTGGTTTGGAGTTTAAATAATTATCTGGGCCTGGCTAACCACCCTGAAGTAAGGGAAGCTGACCAGAAGGGTGCGGCAGAATTTGGTATGGCCTATCCAATGGGTGCCAGGATGATGTCTGGAAATTCAAAATACCATGAACAGCTGGAAACTGAACTTGCCGCATTTGTAGGCAAGCCAGACGCTTTTCTGCTGAACTTTGGCTATCAGGGCATGGTATCCATCATCGATTGCCTTGTAGACAGAAATGACGTGATCGTGTATGATGGTGAAAGTCATGCCTGCATTATAGATGGCCTTCGCCTGCATCTGGGTAAACGTTTTGTTTATAAACACAATGATATTGACAGTGCGCGCAAGCAGCTGGAACGTGCAACGAAACTGGTAGAACAAACCGGTGGGGGCATACTTGTTATTACTGAAGGTGTATTTGGTATGTCGGGTGCACAAGGCAAGATCAAAGAGATCATTGACCTGAAAAAAGAATTTAATTTCCGTTTGCTGATTGATGATGCACATGGTTTTGGTACTATGGGCAAGACCGGTGCCGGTACACATGAAGCCCAGGACAGCATCGAAGGTGTAGATATCTATTTTGCAACATTTGCAAAATCTATGGCTGGTATTGGTGCATTTGTTGCCTCTACGGAGGAAATCACCAACTTCTTACGTTATAATATGCGTTCACAGACCTTCGCAAAGGCTTTGCCTATGCCAATGGTGATCGGCTTGTTAAAGCGCTTAGAGCTCCTTAAAAACAATCCTGAACTGAGAGAGCGTTTGTGGCATATTGCTACAACTTTACAAAAAGGACTAAGGGCACGCGGATTTGATCTGGGAATTACTGATACTATGGTTACACCGGTATTCTTAAAAGGTGAACTGCAGCAGGCAACTGCCCTGACACTGGATCTTCGTGAAAATTATGGAATTTTCTGTTCTATCGTGATCTACCCCGTTATTCCGAAAGGTTTGATTGAGCTGCGCCTGATCCCAACCGCGATGCACACCATTGAGGACGTAGACCGTACCCTCGAAGCTTTCAGTGCTATTGCTGAGAAGTTAAATAGTGGTCATTATAATGATAATCAGTTTATCGCAAAATAGTTCAGGACTGTCTGAAGAAACGCCCTCTAATTAGGATTAGAGGGCGTTTTTTGTTAGAAGTATTTTTCATGTACTTAATTATCAGGTTGATAGGTGATGTTTTGCCGGCAGTTATGTGGATAACCCGCTTTTTTGTGGAAAAAAAGACTGTTTTTCAGCTTTTTATTTGTCAGCCTAAATTTTCATTTCTTAGAATAATCCAATACATTAGTAATTAAGTATTAATCAAACCTAAAATATAAACCAAAAGGTAATTGAAATGAAAAAATTTGATGACTTAAAAAAACTGGTGACTTCACTGGAAGGTGATGCAGACAAGTTTTACAACAAAGCCAACAGTGCTGCCGGAACGCGTGTTCGCAAAGGGATGCAGGATCTTAAAAACATAGCGCAGTCTATCCGTTTAGAGATTCAGGAAACAAAAAACAAAGAAGCTTAACCAATTTCTTTTGATTTGTATGATAACGCCCCGGTTATGCCGGGGCGTTTTTATTATGCTCTTATTTTTTGGATCTGTGAAGCGATTTGCGCAGTTAAACCAGCAGATGCCGGTACAAGTGGAAGGCGCAGCTGATCACCGCAAATACCCAGCTGCTTTAAAGCTGCTTTAACGCCTGCAGGGTTGCCTTCGGCAAATATCAGATGGGTGAACTCAATCAGCTGCAGATGCAAAGGCTGAGCGGCTTTAAAATCACCTTGCAGGCAAAGTCTGATCATCTCAGACAATTCAAATGGCAAAGCATTTCCCACTACAGAGATTAAACCAACTCCACCCAGTGCGATCATCGGCAGGGCCACAGGATCATCACCTGAGATTAGCATAAAATCTTCAGGTTTATCCCTCATGATCTGGTTAAACTGATCGAAACTGCCAGAAGCTTCTTTTGTTCCGATTATATTTTTACAGTCTGTAGCCAGTCTGCAGGTAGTATCCGGGCTCACATTGCTTGCAGTACGGCCAGGTACATTGTACACAAACACATCCATATCAGTAGATTCACTGATGGCTTTGTAGTGCTGATAGATTCCTTCCTGTGTTGGTTTATTGTAGTAAGGGCTCGCAGACAGGATCGCATCATAACCATGGCGTTCAAAATCCTTGATTGCCTCAATTACTTCTGCTGTATAATTGCCGCCGATACCTGCTACCAGTGGTAAACGACCGTTATTTATTTCTGCTGTATATTCCCAGATCTTCTTCTTTTCTTCCTTATTGAGTGTTGCCGACTCTCCTGTGGTACCCAGCGATACCAGGTATTCTACCTTTCCCTCGATCTGGTAGTTGATCAGTTTTTCCAAACCGTCGTAATCTACCGATCCATCTGCATTAAATGGTGTAACCAGCGCTACACCCGTTCCGTGGAATCTGTTCATTTTTATTCGAATTTTTACTTCAATAGCTCTAATAAATCTTCCTCCGAAATCAGGGGAATATTTAGTTTTTGGGCTTTCTCTAATTTGGATGGGCCCATGTTGTCGCCGGCAAGCAGATAGTTGAGCTTCGCAGAGATGCTGCTCAAAATCTTTCCGCCGTTGCTTTCGATCATCTCTTTCAGTTCTTCCCTGCTGTGATTTTCAAAAACCCCCGAAATTACGAATGTTTTTCCAGTTAATTTATCACTTTCCAATGTAATCACTGTGTTTACCGCTTCAAATTGTAATCCATAGGCTTTCAGGAGGTTAATTTGGTCGATATGAGCCGGGTGACTGAAGTATTCGGTAATGCTTTCGGCAATCCGTTGTCCGATCTCGTCGATAGCGGTAAGCTCTTCCACTGATGCAGCAATTAAATTGTCTATATTTTTGCTGCCAACCGCCAGTTTTCTGGCTACTGTTTCTCCCACATAACGAATGCCCAGTCCGAAAAGTACCTTTTCAAATGGCATTTGTTTGGACAATTCTATTCCCTTCAGCATATTGTCGATCGAGCGCTCGCCGAACCGCTCAATGTTTTTTAGTTCTGCGGCTTTATCCTTAAGAATATAGAGGTCGCTGATATGATTGACCAGTCCTCTCTGGTGAAAGGATTCAATCGTTTCATCGCCCAGTCCGTCAATATTCATCGCCTTGCGGGAAATAAAATGCTGGATCTTGCCTACGATCTGGGGCGGGCAGGCTTCGTCGTTAGGGCAGTAAAAAGCTACTTCGCCTTCGTTACGGATAAGTGTAGTGCCACACTCAGGACATTTTACCGGGTAAATGACTTTCTCTGCGCCTGCCTTACGCTTCTCCAGGTTCACGTTCATGATCTTGGGTATGATCTCACCGCCTTTTTCTACAATAACACTATCACCAATATGGAGGTCAAGCCGCTCAATCTCATTTGCATTGTGCAGTGTTGCACGTTTGACAGTTGTTCCCGCCAGTAATACAGGTTTTAAGTTTGCTACCGGTGTAACTGCTCCGGTTCTTCCCACCTGGTAACTTACGCGTTCCAGTATGGTTTCCACTTCTGCAGCTTTGTATTTATAGGAGATTGCCCATCGGGGCGATTTTGCGGTGAAACCAAGTTCCTGCTGCTGTGCAAAACTGTTTACTTTGATAACGATCCCATCAATATCATAGCTAAGCTTAAAACGCTGTTGTTCCCAGTAGTGGATAAACTCCAGTACCTGGTCAATACCGCTGCTCAGTCTTGTATGCTCTGATACGTGGAAACCCCATTTTTTAAGTGCCTCCAGACTGTCCCAGTGTGTTTTGAAATATTCTTTTTCGGTATTCAGGAAGTAGAAAAAGGCATCCAGCGGTCGTTTGGCTACTTCCTTGGGGTCCTGCATCTTTATCGTTCCTGAAGCAAAATTGCGGGGATTGGCATATGACACTTCTCCCAGCTCCTCACGTTCCTTATTCAGGCGTGCAAAAGCGGCCCTGTGCATCAGGATCTCTCCGCGTATTTCAAACAGTGGGGGAGCCTCAGATTTTTTCAGGTGATGAGGGATATTGCTGATGGTTTTTACGTTGGAGGTTACGTCATCTCCTTTTGTTCCGTCCCCGCGGGTAACGGCCCTCAGCAGGTTGTTGTCCTGGTAAGTCAGGCTGATAGACAAGCCATCGAACTTGAGTTCGCATACATATTCGAAATTATCTCCTATCGATTTTTTGATACGTTCATCAAAATCACGCAGGTCCTGCTCATTATAGGTATTGCCCAGAGAGAGCATCGGCCATTTATGTTTGACGGTAACGAAGCTCTTGGTAATATCTCCGCCCACTTTAAGGGTTGGCGAATCAGGATCTGCAAACTCCGGATGTGCTTTTTCGAGCTTGCTGAGTTCTTCAAGTTTTTTATCGAACTCATAATCGGCGATGGTGGGCATCGCCAATACATAATAATTGTAGCTGTGCTGGTTAAGTTCCTTAACCATGGCATCCATAGTGTCCTGAATAGAAGATTGTGACATAACGCGAAGTTATTTATTTTTATTGAGCTCTTTTCCTACCTCAGCGAAGATCGTCAGGAAATTATTTTCCAGCTGCTGCCTGAACCTGCCGAGCTGGATGGTCAGGATATCCAGTTGTGTTTGCTGAAATGGGTCCTTCCAGAGGCGCATACAAATCCGGTTGAGCGAGTAGGTGATATTCTCCATATCCGCATAGCTGAAAAGATACCTGCTGCTGATAAAATCATCGAGAAACTTATCAAACCTGTGCTGATCAGGCAATCCTGCCAGCCTTAAAAAGCCGCTGAGCTCCTCCGTCCGCGAAGCCCGTAGCTGTTCATAAAAATGAGCTGCATCCACTACATTGTGTGTGAGCAGCAGTTGATCCAGAATGAGTTCCAGACCAATGTGCGCCAGAAAAAAGGCCTTTACAGGTCCTGTTTCCACCGCAGGCAGGATCATCTGTTTGAGGATAGCGGTCTGTTCCCTGAAGAAAGCTGAGGAATGGAATAACCTGTCCACTTCCAGGTGCCTTTTCCATCCTGTAAGCAGCGAGTTATATCCGGTGACATCTGTAAAAAGGTATTCGTCTTTCTGTGGGTTGAGGTTCCAGTTTTTATCTGCATTTTTAATCAGATCGGGTAATACTACTCCCATTACGATATAATCGTCGGTGTTTTTGCGTTCGAAATAAAAATGGGAAAGGAAGTTCATCGCTTTAAAAGTAGAAATTTTTTAACAAGGCTTTTCTTATCTTTGCCGAAAAGTATAGAAGAATGACCAATTTTGTTGACGAATTAAGATGGAGAGGTATGTTACACGATATCATGCCCAATGCAGAAGATAAATTAAATGAGGGCATGTGCTCGGGATATATCGGCTTTGATCCTACAGCAGATTCTTTACATGTTGGTCACCTTACACAGATCATGACGCTTATCCATTTTCAGCGTGCGGGGCATAAACCCTTTGCACTTGTTGGTGGTGCTACAGGTATGGTGGGCGACCCCTCAGGTAAATCGGACGAGAGAAACCTTCTCAATGAAGAGACGCTTGCGGTTAACCTGGAAGGGATAAAAAAACAGCTGAATCAATTTCTGACTTTCAGTGATGAAGGCAATGGTGCGGTGATGGTGAACAATGCAGACTGGTTTAAGAACTTCAGTTTTCTGGATTTTATCAGGGATGTGGGCAAACACATCACGGTAAACTATATGATGGCAAAGGATAGTGTGAGGAAACGCCTGGAAGGTGATACAGGGATGTCATTTACAGAGTTCAGCTACCAGCTGGTACAGGGATATGATTTCTATTACCTCTGGAAAAATCATAACTGCAGCATCCAGATGGGCGGATCTGATCAATGGGGCAATATTGTAACCGGAACAGAGCTGATCAGAAGAAAAGAAAGCGGTACAGCTTACGGGATGACCACACAGCTGATCAAGAAATCTGACGGTACCAAGTTTGGTAAAACCGAAAGCGGTGCCATCTGGTTAAACCCGGAGAAAACTTCTCCCTATAAATTTTACCAGTTCTGGCTCAATGCTACCGATGCTGATGCCAAAATGTGGATCCGCATTTTTACTTTAAAAGGCAAAGAAGAACTGGAACAACTGGAGGCAGAACATCATGCTGCTCCTCACCTGAGAATATTGCAGAAAGCCCTGGCTACGGATATTACGATCAGAACACACTCTGAGGCTGCGCTGGAAACTGCATTGAAAACTTCTGAGTTTTTGTTTGGCAACGGAGCATTGTCTTTCCTGGAAACGTTGAGCCATGCGCATGTGCTGGAAATTTTTGAAGGTGTGCCTCAGTTTGCGGTTAGCCGTGAGGAACTTGCTGCCGGAATTGATACGGCGACTTTACTGGCCGAGAAAACTACGGTTTTTCCTTCAAAAGGTGAAGTGAAGAAAACTGTACAGGGTGGTGGATTAAGCATCAATAAAGAAAAGGTAGCAGAAGCAAATGCAGTTTACGCTGTGAGCAACCTGATCAACGACAAATATATCATCGTTCAGAAAGGCAAAAAGAATTATTTCCTGCTGATCGCTGAATAGATTTATAAATAAGCTGATTGAAGGGCTGTGCTTTTTTGCAGCCCTTTTTTGTTATAGATGCCGGCCCTCAAAAGGCGAATTACTGCACGAGCAGGTTGCAGCCCCTGATATCGGCATTGTCAAAACGGCCTAACACTTCAAAGGAGCCGTCCGGGAATACCCTGCCAAGATCCTGTGTAGCAATAAATGAGCAGGAGTTGATATTAGCGAGGTCAATAACATTGATACCTCCGGTCTGGTTGGATTGGAGCAGGGTCAGGGGATCGTTTGTATCCCTCAGGATGATCTTCATCCAGCCGGGGCATTCAAAGATGCCTTCTCCTTTAGAATAACCTTGTGACAGCAGTTCGGTCATCCCATACTCGCTGTGTATCGCATTTACGCCAAAGCCGCTTTTCAGGATGTCATGCAGTTCTTCTCTTACCATTTCTTTTCTTTTTCCTTTCATCCCGCCGGTTTCCATTACTATCAGTTCAGGAAAATCCAGCTGGTAATTCTCCAGGAAATCCAGTAAAGCATAAGTTACTCCTATGAGGATGGTTTTCTGTCTTTTATGTTTCAGGGTGATGAGTTTCTGGTATAGGTCATCGTGATTGTGAAGAAAATATCCGCTGTCAGGATGTTGGCTTTGTTTGAGCAGGGAATCGATCATATAGATCAGTGAGGAGCCATCTCTTTCCAGGTATGAAGGCAGTAGCGCAAGCAGGCAGGTATCTTCGGCTGTGCCGTAGAACTGGGCAAAGGCAAGGTTAAAACTTTCCTCATACAATTTAAGATCGGTTACATAGTGACGGCTTTGTACCATTCCGGTAGTACCGGAACTGCTGAAAATAATTTCCTCTTTTTCCTCTCCGCTCTGTACACGATGGCTTTTGAAAAAGCTGATCGGCAAATAGGGAATGTCAGCAACCGCGGTCACCTGCTGCGGGTAAATCCCCAGGTGACTGATGAAATGACTATAGGGTGCGCAATGTACTGCCTGGTATTTGAAGATGGCTAGTGCGGCATCGCTAAACTCTTTTTCGCTGCGGATAGAAAAAACGGAAGGAATTGAAATTTTCACTCCGCAAAAATACAATTAAAGTTTAGTATTCGATTTATTGGCAAGGACGGCTTTGCGGAAATGATAGCCGCAGAAGCCGCATATTCCTGCTACAAATCCACCAATAAGGGCGGTGACGATCAGGATCCACCACCAGGCGCGCAAACCAAAGAGCTGAGCTACACGGGTTACGAGAAGATTGTCGTTGGGGATGGATTTAAACAGGGCCATGCCTGTCCAGAGCAGCAGGATCGCAAAAAAGGGATGCCACAATGACATTTTTCCGGTTTTGCCGATGATTCCGCAGGTGGCAAAGGAGATGATGACAATGACCCACCATGGCAGGACCATTTGTAATAAGAACGACGCAATGAGTATGATGAAAAAGACCATGTATTATTTTTTTGTGATTGTCAGGTGTGAAATCGTTTTGCCGCTGGGGTCAGCCGGCGAAGACATCAGGTACAGGTCGTATAATTTTCCGCCGGCCCAGGTATCGATCATGTTGTCATAAAAAGGACTGCCCGGATTTCCGGATTGCCCGCCGGGATACACCCCATGCCCTTTGGGTTTTTTGCCCAGTTCAACTACCATCCTCCAGGAAGGGCCGTTGCTTTCGCTCAGTGCATTGATTGTACCTTTCGCGCCGCCGATCATTAGCTTTTTAGAGCCAAAACCGGTGATGTTCAGCAGGTGGGGCACATTTGTTTGCTTGAGGTTTGCCCATTCCCAGGATTTGCCTATAGGGCCAAACTTCCTTTCGAGACTATCACATGCGTATTTTATGGATTCGTTTACCAGCTCTTCCAGGGTTTCTTTTGCAGGTGTTTTCACATTATCAAACCATTTGGATGTAGGGTCTTTAGTGATCAGTGCAACAGTGCGGTCTTTGGAAGGATACTGCATCGGGCTGCTGGCATCCGTAAAGTCGTCACTCCAGATATCTGAGAAGAGGCGGGCTGTCCATAACTGAAAGATGCTTCCTCCAATGCTGTTCGCTGTATAATATTTGTCCCATTTACTGATAATATCGAAAGCTTCTTTTTGCGTTGCATTCAGTTTGGAAGGATCTACTTTTGAGAGCAGTGCTGGCAGGACATCCTGCGCGAGTATACTGTAGCTGTCGCTCTGCATGATCCTGAGGCTGTCTGCCGTAGCGTTTTTCATTGCTTTCAGCCTGTCGTTGATCCTCTTGCCCCTTTCATAGTTTCCAAATTCCCAGTTGATGTAATAGGGATAGGTCTGATCGGTTGAGGACTGGTTTGCGGAGCTGACGAAGTTTCTCTGGGGGTTTTTCACTGTAGGGTTCTCTGCAGCGGGTACCCATCCCTGCCAGTCGTCTTTTGGATCGGTACCGTCCAGGATGAATTTACCCTGATCCTTGTACTTGAGCGGGAATTTGCCGTTGGCAGTGATAGAGATATCATTATCAGCCGAAGCAAAGATAAAGTTTTGTGCCGGGGCACTGTAGTAAGTTAATGCTTTGCGGTAATCCGTATAGTTTTTGGCGCGGTCAAGATAGTAGAAGGTCATCATCTCATTAGATTGGTCGTGGGCAATCCAGCGCAGCGCATTGCCAGTAGGGACGTTGTCGGCCAGTTTCAGTTTGGCCGGTTTCTGGAAATAGACCACAGGGCCGTGATGGGTATAGAAGACCGTATCGGTTTCGTTTCTGCTGCCCCTTATTTTGATCACTTCCATTCTTTTGGTCGTGTTTTTCCATTGATTGTTATACCAATACTGCTGGTGTGAATTGTCTTTGAACCTGATCTGGTAATAATCGAGGATGTCTGCATCCACATTTGTTACTCCCCAGGCGGTACGGTCATTGAATCCGATTATGATCCCCGGCGCGCCCGGCAGTGATACGCCATAGGCATTGAGCCCGGGAGCATTCAGCTGGATCTGGTACCAGATGGAGGGCAGGGTTAAGTTTAAATGCGGATCATTGGCCAGGATGGGATAACCTGAGGCGGTTTTCGCTCCTGCCAGTGCCCAGTTGTTACTGCCTATACCGTCTTCCAGTGTTTTTGTGCGTGTTTTTCCTGTGCTCTTTTCAGAAAATGAGGCAGGTGGCTGCGGAATCCGGAGTGGTTTAAAATTCCAGGATGTTCCTGCAGGAATGATAGGGTCTTCTTTGAAGGGATAATCGGGAAAAAGATCTGCGGTTACCTGAGGCCCGAATTTCTTCAGGATATTGGTCATGTAAAATTCTGTGGAGCCCATGGCAAGGGTAGCCGACATCTGTTTGAGCAGGAGAGCACACTTGAGCGGAGTCCAGTCTTCAGGTTTAAAATCAAGCAGTTTATATTCCAAAGGCAGCCGGGCACCGGATAGGGAGTGGATGTAAGTATTGATACCTTCGGTATAGGCCTTGATCATTTCCCTTGATTTAGGATCGGCCATCATCCCTTTAAGCGAGTTTTCGGCACCATATACCATTCCCATTCTGCGCTGGTACTTATCAAGTTCGATCGCTTTTATGCCAACTACCTCGGATATTCTCCCGGCAGCATATCTGGTCTGGAAATCCATTTGAAAGAGGCGGTCCTTTGCCGTGAGGTAGCCCTGGGCAAAATAGACATCGTGGTCATTTTTCGCAAATACATGCGGGATCATTCTGTCATCATAAACAATCTCTATCGCTGCAATGGTACCATCCATTTTTAGGTTGATCTGCTGGTTGACCTGTAATTGCTCGGCATTTTGCCAGAATCCTGTAAAGGGGTTAAGGAATTTGAGGAGAGGAGGGAGGCTGCCAAATTTTGTATTGAAACTGAAAGCCAGTACAAGCGGAATAATGAGGCAAATCAATGCTTTGAGTTTGTTCTTCATAGTAGTGATAAAATCGCCGTTTTAAATGAACAATCGTGAATTTGTACCATTAGGGCAATTTACAGAAAATTGAATATAATCTCCACAAACCTTGTCTTTTGATATAATAATTAACACTTTAGCCATGCCAATCAGGCGTTATTACTATACGAGCTTATCACAGAAACCATTTGTATGGAAGAATTTGAAGAACAAGGAAACGAAATAAAGAACAGCGAGAACATTAAAGAAATAGTAGAAGAAACTATCCAGCATTTAAACAATCCGGTACTTGATCTTAAGCCGATTGTTAAAAAATACCTTACCCAGGTGCATAGTGTTCGTAAAGAAGGCAACAGATTTTTCTTTTCAGACGGTGAGGCCAGTGTAGAGGTTAGGGTGGTGAGCGATGAGATTATCAGGGTAAGGCTGGCTCCCCATAGCGTGTTTCTGGATGACTTCTCTTACGCTGTGCCGGTGGTGGACCAGAAGGTGAGTACCTTCCATATGACTGAGATGGAAGATGCTTATCATATCGCTACCAATACCATCACATGCAAGATCAGAAAAAACGATTTTCATATCTCTTTCACAGAAAACCTGACACAGATGATCATGAGCGAAGATGCTTCGCCTATGCACTGGGAAGAGAATGCCGAATTTGGCGGTTATTATGTGTTTGCCACTAAAAAGTGCTTCCCGGAGGAGAATTTCTTCGGACTGGGCGATAAATCAGGTAATATGAACCTGCGTGGCCGTCATTTCCAGAACTGGAATACCGATGCGTATTCATTTGGATGGGACCAGGACCCGCTGTACAGGACTATACCTTTTTATACAGGGGTGCATGAGCAGTCGGCCTACGGGATATTCTTCGACAATACTTTCCGCTCATACTTTGACTTTGGAAAGGAAGACAATGACAAAACCAGTTTCTGGGCTGATGGCGGTGAACTTCAGTATTACTATATTCACGGCCCTCACATGATGGACGTGCTTAAGCGCTACCAGACCCTTACAGGTACGCATCCAATGCCACCAAAATGGGCTTTGGGCTATCACCAGTGCCGCTGGAGTTATTATCCCGAGACCAAGGTGAAAGAAGTGGCCAATGGTTTCCGCTCCAACAAAATCCCCTGCGATGCCATTTATTTTGACATCGATTATATGGACGGCTACCGTTGTTTTACCTGGAACAAAAAGCATTTTCCTGACCCCCGCAAGATGATCAAGGAACTGGCCAATGATGGTTTTAAAACCGTGGTTATGATTGATCCGGGAATTAAAGTGGACGATAACTACTGGGTATTCAAGGAAGGAAAGGAAAATAACTATTTCTGCAGAAGGAGCGACGATTACTTTATGGAAGGCCACGTATGGCCGGGAAGATGTCAGTTTCCTGATTTTACCAATCCCAATGTGAGGGAATGGTGGGGGGGACTGTACAAGGAGCTGGTGGAAATGGGCGTAGCAGGTGTCTGGAATGATATGAATGAGCCGGCGGTTTTCGGGGCTGGTACTTTTCCAAACGACGTGCGTCACAATTACGACGGTTTCAGAGGCTCACACCGCAAGGCACACAACGTTTACGGGATGCAGATGGTACGTTCTACCTATGACGGATTGAAAAAACTGATGCGCAACAAACGGCCGTTTACGATTACCCGTGCAGGATATTCCGGGATGCAGCGCTATGGCTGTGTCTGGACAGGGGATAATGTGGCGAGCTGGGAGCATCTGAAGATTGGAAATATACAATGCCAGCGAATGTCAGTTTCGGGCGTTCCGTTCTGTGGAACAGATATAGGCGGATTCAGCGGCGAACCTGATGGGGAACTGTTTACCCGATGGATACAACTGGGAACATTCTCTCCCTTCATGCGTGCGCATTCTGCCGGTGATACGGCAGAAAGAGAACCCTGGAGTTTTGGAGAGCCCTACACCAGTATCAACAGAAAGTTTATTGAGTTGAGATACAGGCTGATGCCATATTTTTATTCGGTATTCTGGGAGCACCACCGTTATGGTTTCCCTATCCTCAGGCCTCTGGTGATGCTGGAGCAGGAAAATGTTGCGAACCATTTCAGACAGGACGAATTTGCCTACGGGGACAAGATCCTGGTATGCCCGATCCTTGAAAAGGACGCCGTTTCCAGGATCGTCTATCTGCCCAAAGGACAGTGGTATAATTACTGGACACATGCAGTACTCGCAGGAGAGAACGAACACCATATTGAAGCACCACTGGAAGATATGCCGATATTTATCCGTGCCGGGGCAGTCATCCCTGAATACCCGGTTATGCAGTATGTAGGTGAGAAAAATGTAGACGAAGTACTGCTGAATATCTACTATGCTAACTATGAGGTGAATTCCTTTTTCTTTGAAGACCATGGAGATACATTTGCCTATGAGCAGGATATCTATTCGGAAAAGAAATTCATCGTGAAGGGTACAGACCGCAGTCTGGTCATTGAGCAAAAACTGGAAGGGCTTTATACACCCAATTATGAATTGTATAATTATAATTTAATTGGCATTCCTTTTGGAGTAAAGAAAGTAAGCGTAGATGGAATGGAAGTCAGGGATTACTTTTTTGACGACCGCAATTCTTTACGTTTTAAATCCAATAAAAACTTTTCTGAAATACAGATACTGGGTGTTTAACTCAACACACGGGATTGTCTGGAGGAATTTTAAAATCGAATATAACCCAATAAATAATGGCTAAAGCTAAGCAGCGCAAACCTGCAGATGAAATAGTGGCGAAGCGTGATGATGCACCTGTATGGATATTTAGTCTGCTGACAGATTTTGATGTGGCCCTGTTTATTTCAGGCAAACATTTTCGGCTATATGAGAAAATGGGTGCCCATGTGGTAGAATCCAACAAAGTTAAGGGTACCTATTTTTCTGTATGGGCCCCTAATGCGCAGGATGTCTATGTGATGGGCGACTTCAATCAGTGGGAAAAGACATCGCACCGCCTGTATAAAAGGCTGGATGCTTCAGGAATTTGGGAGGGCTTTATCCCGGCTACCGGCAAAGGAACGATCTATAAATATTTTATCAGGGGTTTTGATGGTTCTGCCATTGAGAAAGGTGATCCTTTTGCAACAAGATGGGAACATCCTCCACAGACAGCCTCTATTGTCTGGGAGATGGACTACAGCTGGAAAGATAAAAGCTGGTTAAAAAAGCGGCCGAAGCTAAATGCGCTGGACCAGCCCATGTCTGTGTATGAAGTACATCTCGGATCATGGCAGCGTGATCCTTCGGAGCCGGACAGAATCCTGACTTATAAAGAAATTGCCAACAGCCTGATTCCCTATGTGCTTGAAATGGGCTTTACCCATGTAGAACTGATGCCGATCATGGAATATCCGTATTTTCCTTCATGGGGTTACCAGATCACCGGTTACTTTGCAGCGAGCTCAAGACACGGAACTCCTCAGGAACTGATGTACCTGATTGAACAGCTGCATGCAAATGATATTGCGGTGATCCTGGACTGGGTACCTTCGCATTTTCCGGGCGATGCCCATGGTTTATTCCAGTTTGACGGTACGCATTTGTATGAACATGCGGATATGCGGAAGGGCTTTCATCCCGACTGGAAATCCTATATTTTTAACTATGACCGGAATGAGGTAAGATCATTCCTGATCAGTAATGCCATGTACTGGCTGGATCTGTTCCATGCCGACGGGCTGCGGGTAGATGCTGTAGCCTCTATGCTTTACTTTGATTTTTCCAGAAAAGCAGGGGATGCCGCTACGAACGAGTATGGAGGTTCAGAAAACCTGGGCGCTATACAGTTCCTCAAAGACCTGAATGATTCGATTTACACGAACTTTAAAGGCGTACAAACGATTGCCGAGGAGAGCAGCACCTATCCGGGCGTAACCAAAGCAGTTGCCGATGGTGGCCTTGGTTTTGGCATGAAATGGATGATGGGCTGGATGAATGATACGCTGAAATACTTTAAGACTGATCCGCTGGCCAGAAAACATCACCATCATCAGCTCACCTTCAGTATCACCTATGCTTTTACGGAGAACTTTATGCTGCCATTTTCGCATGATGAGGTGGTGCATGGTAAATCGTCAATGATTTATAAGATGCCCGGTGATGAATGGAGAAAACATGCGAACCTGCGTTTGTTATATGCCTACATGTTTACCCAGCCAGGGACGAAGCTGCTTTTTATGGGCAACGAATTTGCGCAGAACGGGGAGTGGAACTTTACGCGGTCGCTCGACTGGGACCTGCTGCAGTATCCTTCGCACCGTGGCATGCAGAACTATGTGAAATCGCTCAACAAATTTTACCGCTCTCAACCTGCGCTTTACAATTTCAATTTTTCTGCTGAAGGTTTTGAATGGCTGAGCGCAGATGATGCTGATCACTCGATATTTGCTTATATCCGTAAAGGGCACAAAGCAGAGGATACACTGATCGTGATTCTGAACATGACACCTGTTTACAGGGAAAACTACAGAATGGGACTGCCTTTTAAGGCCAATTGGAAAGAGATCTTCAATAGTGATGATAAGGAATTCTTTGGCAGCGGAAAACGCAATGCAGGGAACTTTAAGCCTGAACGGATTGCAGCAAACCACAGGGAATATTCTATACTGATCAATATTGCACCGCTTGGTGCAATGATCCTGAAACAGTAATTCTTTCTCCTGTTTTTCCAAATATATGGTTAAAAAGAAAGGGATGATCCATCCGGACTCATCCCTATTCTAACCAAATATAAACCTGTATGAACGGGTTTTACTTTAAGTTTCCGTAGTACTCAACGAATTTTGCTAAAGCTGATGAATAGCCCCATTCGTTATCATACCATGAAACTACTTTTACGAAGTTATCATTCAATGCAATACCTGCATTGGCATCAAAAATAGATGCGTGATCATCACCGATAAAGTCAGAAGAAACAACTTCATCTTCAGTGTAACCAAGAACACCTTTCAATTCACCTTCAGAAGCAGCTTTCATTGCATCTTTAATCTGTTGGTAAGTTGCTGGTTTTTCTAAACGTACTGTTAAATCTACTACTGAAACGTCAGCAACCGGTACGCGGAAAGCCATACCTGTTAATTTACCTTTCAAAGCAGGGATTACTTTGGTTACTGCTTTGGCAGCACCTGTAGCAGAAGGGATGATGTTAGAGAAACCACCACGGCCACCTCTCCAGTCTTTATGAGAAGGACCATCAACAGTTTTCTGCGTAGCAGTAACCGCGTGTACAGTACTCATTAAGCCTTCAGCAATACCCCAGTTATCATTTAATACCTTAGCAATTGGTGCAAGGCAGTTTGTAGTACATGAAGCGTTTGAAACAACAGTCTGATCTGCTGTTAACTGGTCATGATTTACACCCATTACGTAAGTAGGGATTGAATCATCTTTTGCCGGTGCTGAAAGAACAACTCTTTTTGCACCTGCTGCAAGGTGTTTTTCTGCATCAGCCTGGGTTAAGAATAAACCAGTTGATTCAATTACAGTTTCTACACCTACTTCATTCCATTTTAAGTTTGCAGGATCTCTTTCTGCAGTGATACGGATAGTTTTACCGTTTACTACCAGGTTTCCGCCTACTACTTCAATCGTTCCATCGAAACGACCGTGTGTAGAATCGTATTTTAACATATAAGCCATGTAATCCGGCTCAACCAGATCATTTATAGCAACGATGTCTAAACCTCTTTTTAAAGCAGCTCTAAAAACTAATCTGCCGATACGGCCGAAACCGTTTATTCCAATCTTTGTCATTATTATTAATTTGAATAGTAATTAAGTAAATTATATATTGGTTCTTTTGTAATAGTAGTAATTTTAAAGTTATTCTTCTGAGCAACTAAACGGAGGCGGTCCTGAAAATTCCCTGCTACTATACCTACAAAATGTATTTCTTTATCAGGATACTCTTTCAGGGTAGGTAACAGGTATGTATTTATATAACGTTGAAAGGCATCATCAATTAATCGCTGAATATACGGATGTTCTCTGTTTTCTATATAAAAATCAAGGAAAGAACTTAGAAATTGCTGAGCTAATGACTTTTTATAGACTCTTTCCAATATCTCTGACCGGTTAATGTCATATTTCGTGCCGAACTTTTTCAGCAGTTCTGCCGGCAGTTTTTCCTGCAGGAAGTGTTTTAGTATGATCTTTCCGAGGTAATTTGCTGAACCTTCGTCACCGAGGATAAAACCCAGTCCGAAGTTATTTGGCACAGGGTTCTGTCCGTTGAAATAAGCACAATTGGCACCGCTGCCAAGGATACCCACAATTCCTGATTTGTTAAAGCATGCTGCTATTGCTGCACCATGCAGGTCGTCATGTACAGTGACCTTTGCAAATTTGAAGAAAAGCGACATGGATTCTGCCAGTTCGTTCCTTCTTTCAACGCAGGTTGCACCGGCTGCAAAAACGTAGATCTTTTTAATCTGCTCTGCATGATTAATCAGGATTGTTTTTTTATTGAGCTGCTGCAGCAATGATTTTTGATCAACAAAAAAGGGGTTGATGCCCGGCATACTGCATTCAGCTATCGTTTTACCGTCTTTAGCTATTTTCCAGATTGCAGTTTTTGTACCACTGTATACTACCGCTATCATATTAGATGGATAAAACGTGAGTCATTTCTAAGAGATCGCTCTCCAGTTTAAAATTATGTTCGGTCAGCGCCTCATCAAGGCTCGTTAAAGCAATTTCATTTCCTCTCAGTCCTACCATCATCTGGGTGCTGCCTTTCAGCAACTCATTCACAGCGGCATAACCTAAGCGGCTGGCCAGAATCCTGTCAAAGCTGCTCGGACTTCCGCCACGCTGCAGGTGGCCTAAAATGGTGACTTTGGTATCGTAGTGATCGAACTTTTCTTTCACATGTTTAGCGATATCATAAGCGCCACCTTGTTTGTGGCCTTCTGATACAATAACTATACTTGAAGTTTTCTTTGTGATTGCACCGGCACCAAGCTGTTTAATGAGCTCATCGATGCTGGTTTCTTTCTCTGGCAGCAATACTGCTTCTGCACCACATGCAATGGCACTCCGCAATGCGATACATCCGGAATCCCGGCCCATCACTTCTACAAAGAACAGTCTGTCATGTGCATCTGCCGTATCCCTGATCTTATCGATAGCTTCCACTACGGTGTTCATAGCCGTATCGTAACCCAAAGTAAAGTCAGATCCATAAAGGTCGTTGTCAATAGTACCGGGAACGCCAATCACATTGATCTGATGCCTCTGGGCAAAACGACGCGCACCTGTAAAAGTCCCGTCTCCTCCAATCACAACCAGGGCATCGATATTGTGTGCCTTCAGGTTCTCAAACGCAAGGTCCTGACCTTCGTCCGTTTTAAATTCTAAACAGCGTGCTGTTTTTAATATTGTTCCACCCATATGGATGATATTGCTCACAGAACGTGCATCCATCGGGATAATATTATTGGTTATTAATCCCTGGTAGCCCTGCAACACACCAAACATGTTTATACCATTGTATATGCCGGTGCGTACAACTGCTCTTATGCATGCGTTCATTCCGGGAGCATCACCTCCTGAGGTCAAAACAGCTATATTTTTGATATTTGGTCTCATCTTATAGGTTACGAATATACCGTGTAAATACTACACTAAGTAATTTATTTTGATTTTTCTCTATAAATCGCCGGCAAGTATATTAATTTGCTTTAGTTTTTAAAAGTTTTAATATTTCACCTAATCTATTTGAAATCATTAAATGTAAATCATGTGACCGGAATGTTACACGACATATCCTGGAATACATGTTAGTTACAATATGAAATTTATAAAAAAAGTTTAATACATTTACGACAATTCATACTTTATGGTCTGTTTCCAACAGGAGAATAAAGTATTTTTTGTTTACCGGACAAAGCTGGAAATAACCTTTTAAATTGGTTTAAACAGCTATTTTGGCGATATAAATTAACCAGATATTGTAAAACTAACACTTATTGTTTTGATAGAAGTCTTACCACAATTTAATTCCACCTTTTCAATTGACTGTATATTGTTCGGATTTGATGAAGGAGAATTAAAAGTTCTGCTTATTGAAAGGAATGAAGAACCTTTTAAAGACTGGTGGGCTTTACCAGGAAACCTGGTAAGCGAGAACGAAAGCCTGGACCAGTCGGCCTCCCGGATCCTGCATGAACTTACAGGAATTGAAAATGTTTACATGGAGCAGTTCTATACCTTTGGTGATGTTGGCCGTCACCCGCAGGGAAGGATCATCTCAGTAGCTTATTATGCAATGTTGCGTTTAGGCGGCGACAAAGCCCTGAAACCAATCAGCAACTACGCCAAACAGGCCTACTGGATCAATGTAAAGGAACTGCCTAAACTTGCGTTTGACCACCAGAAAATCTTTGACCAGGGACTCGAGAAGATCAAGAGAAGAATCAAACATCAGCCTATTGCCTTTGAACTCCTGCCTGAAAAATTTACGCTCACCCAGTTACAGAACGTATATGAAGTGATCCTCGGTAAAAAGCTGGACAAAAGAAATTTCAGGAAGAAAATGCTGAGTTTCAACGTACTGAAGGACCTCAACGAAAAGCAGAAAGGCGTATCTTTCAGGGCTGCTACCCTGTACCGCTTTGACAAGCGGAAGTACGGAAAGTTATTTGGAAAAGAGATCTCGTTTTAAAATATGAGCCCCTTTAAAACTGCCTGGCCCCAAAATTTAACAATTTGGGGCCAGGCAATTTTAAAGGGGCTTATTTCTATTTGGCTAATTTCTTCGCAGCCTGCATATGGTAATCAACGAGGTCATCTATAGGAGAACGGATGATTTTACCTACGCCCATTTCATACCTGTCTGCAACGATACTAAGGATATCCCTGAAGCTGTATCCTACAGAGCCTACACAGTTCAGCTTGTATTCTTTATAGTTAGGATAGTGAATCACCAGGTTTTCAAAGAATGCTGTAAAAGCATATTCTACTGTGGAGAAGGTATAATCTTCATAGTTGTCTTTGAAGTCATATAAAAATTTACTGAAACCGGCACAGAAGCGGTTTGGAAGTGGTTTGTTGTAAATGTGGTCAAATATATCTTCGTTAGTCAGTGCAAAGTTGTCATAAAAGCTTTCTCTCAGGCCTTTAGGCATGTAACCTTTCATATAATCGCTGAGGATACGTTTGCCGATAAAACATCCGCTGCCTTCATCACCAAGGAAATAACCCAGGGAATCAATGTTCAGGGAAATATCAGTTCCATCATAGAGGCATGAGTTTGTACCTGTTCCCAAAATAGCTGCAAAACCCGGCTCATCGCCCAGTAGTGCCCTGCAGGATGCCAGCAAGTCATGACCAATATTGATCTCCGCATTTACAAATACCTGTGCCATTGCATCTGCCACTATTTTTTTCTTGGCATCAGTTGAACATCCGGCGCCGTAGTAATAGACTCCTGTTAATTTATCGGCCTCTAAATGATCAGGTAAAGATTTTTTTAAAGATCCAACAATGTAATCAGTATCTGAGAAATACGGATTGTAACCTTCGGTATTAAAATGAATTTTTCTACCAGCTTCATTAATTAAACACCAATTGGTCTTGGTTGAACCACCATCTGCAATAACTATCATCTTAATTTGTTTTTTGGGGTGTAAAAGTAAATAATCCTGACAACTCAAATTTGTTTTTTTTCATTTGATTTTTTTTTATCATTATTAGTTACACATGATCATAATGTTTTTTATCCGATCCTGCGTTTTTATTTGGTTAGTTTTATTTCTGTCCGGCGGTTATCCGGTTAATTCATTCCCGCCCGGGGTAAATATATTAAATCTTAAAATCTTGTTTTCGAATTAAGTATCAGGTATTCAGAATTTTAAATCGCTTCCCGGTACATATTGTCAAAATAACACTAAGCTAAAATTACATTAGTTATTTTAAAATCCAAATTTTAATATTTTTTGAAAGCTGATAAAGGTCATTATATTCTTTAATAATATCAACTGGTTATATTTTAAAAGCCTCATATTTAGGTATTAAAGAATTTAATATGGCGTTTTGTAATAATTTCGCCTCCAATCAGAAAAGGAAACAGAAAAATGTAATATTTGTACTGTTTATCCCAAGATATGATGCAGATAAAAACGGACTTTAGAAGTGATACAGTAACCGTACCTACAGCAGGTATGTTAGAGGCAATGATGACAGCCAGGGTTGGCGATGATGTTTACGGGGAAGATGAAACCGTGGCGGAGCTGGAGGTTAAACTTGCCAGGATTTTTAATATGGAGGCCGGGTTGTTTTGCCCTTCAGGAACCATGACCAATCAGATTGCGATCAAGTGTTTCACCCAGCCCATGGATGAAGTGATCTGTGATCAGACGGCACATGTTTACCGTTATGAAGGAGGTGGGATCGCTTATCATTCTATGGCTTCTGTACGGTTGCTATATGGACCACGGGGTATCCTGACACCGGAACTGATTGCTCCTGAAATTAATGAGGACAATATCCATTATCCGAATTCGGCACTGGTTGTGCTGGAAAATACCGTGAATAAGGGAGGTGGTGCATGTTATACGCTGGACGAGATTGCGCCGGTCCATGAATTATGTAAACGCAGCGGCTTAAAGCTGCATCTTGATGGTGCAAGGATTTTTAATGCGCTGACTGCAACAGGGGATATGGCTCATAATTACGGTCAGTATTTTGACGGGATCTCCGTTTGTCTGTCAAAAGGACTGGGTGCACCGGTTGGCTCGGTTCTGCTGGGATCAAAAGAAACAATTCACAAAGCAAGGAAGATTCGCAAGGCATTCGGCGGTGGCATGCGGCAAGCCGGTTTCCTGGCAGCTGCGGGTATTTATGCGCTGGACCATCATGTAGAACGGCTTGCTGAAGATCACCGGCATGCGGTCCTGCTGGCAGATGCATTAAAGGCGGCCGATTTTGTAGAAGACGTTATGCAGGTGGAAACCAACATTGTCATCTTTAAACTTGCCAAAGGTTATACTTCAGCAGCAGTAGTCAGCAGCCTGAGCGATAATGGCATCTTATGCGGGACTACCGGGCCTGACACTATAAGATTTGTAACACACTTAAATATCAGCGAAGACATGATCGCCCATGCTATTCAGACTATAAAAGAACTGAAACCGCTCAGAAATATTTAATTTACGGCAAAGTCCTGACCATAAAAAGCAGATAAGCTGATGAATAAAATCCTGATTGCAAACAGAGGTGAGATTGCCCTGCGTATCATGCGCTCGGCAAAGGAAATGGGTATCCTTACCGTTGCCGTATTTTCGGAAGCTGACAGGGAAGCACTGCATGTACGTTATGCGGATGAGGCCGTATTCATCGGCCCTGCTCCGGCAAGTCAGTCGTACCTGGCCGGGGATAAGATCATTGATGCCTGCGGCGCTACAGGAGCAGACGCTATCCATCCCGGTTACGGCTTTCTGTCGGAAAACCCGGCTTTTGCAAAAATGGTAGCTGATGCAGGGCTGATCCTGATAGGGCCAACACCGGAGGCTATGGCGATCATGGGTAATAAGCTTTCGGCAAAGGCCGCGGCATTGAAATACAATATTCCAATGGTGCCCGGAACTGAAGAGGCCATTACAGATATCGAAGAAGCAAAGAAAAGGTCGCTGGAAGTAGGTTTTCCTATCCTGATCAAGGCTGCAGCCGGAGGTGGCGGAAAAGGAATGCGGATTGTTGAGGAACTGGCAGCTTTTGAAGAGCAGATGCAGCTGGCCGTCAGCGAAGCACAGTCTGCCTTTGGTGATGGTGCTGTATTCATTGAGCGCTATGTATCTTCTCCCAGGCATATAGAGATCCAGGTACTCGGGGATAACTATGGTAACATCGTTCACCTTTTTGAAAGGGAATGTTCTATTCAGCGGAGGCACCAGAAAGTAATTGAAGAAGCACCCTCAAGTGTGCTCAGTCCTGAGATCAGGGCGCAGATGGGCAAGTGTGCGGTAGATGTGGCCAGAGCCGTAAATTACACAGGTGCGGGTACAGTGGAATTTATCCTGGATGAAAACCTCGATTTCTTCTTCCTGGAAATGAATACCCGTCTGCAGGTAGAACATCCTGTTACGGAACTGATCACGGGGCTGGATCTGGTGAAAGAACAGATTAAAATTGCCAGGGGCGAAGCGCTTTCTTTTAGGCAGGAGGATATCAGACTCAATGGACATGCCATTGAACTCAGGGTATATGCGGAAGATCCCATGGAAAATTTTATGCCTGATATAGGAACATTAAAAACCTACCGTACGCCAAAAGGCAATGGGGTAAGGGTGGATGATGGTTTTGAAGAAGGGATGGAGATCCCGGTTTATTATGATCCTATGATCGCCAAGCTGATTACATATGGGGCAAACCGGGAAGAAGCTATCGCCCGGATGATCAGGGCTATTTCAGAATATGACATTACGGGCATTCAAACCACTCTGAACTTTGGTAAGTTTGTAATGGAGCATGAGGCTTTCAGATCAGGCAATTTTGATACACATTTTGTAGCGAAGTATTTTAACCCGGAGCTGATCAGGCAGGAAAGCGGAAAAGAGGATGAAGCACTGATTGCTGCGATTGCAGCTTTGCAGCAGCTAACGAAATATAAGGCTTCCGCTGCGGCAGTGCAGCAGGAGGGAACACAAAGTAACTGGCTTAAAAACCGGCTTAAATATTAAAAATTTATGTTTACAGGTATTATAGAAACATTCGGCACGGTAAACAATGTTGTGCAGGAAGGTACTAATCTTCATTACACCATCGAATCGAATTTAAGTAATGAATTGAAAATTGATCAGAGTGTTGCACACAATGGCGTATGTTTAACGGTGGTTGCATTGACAGACAGTACTCATACCGTAACTGCTATCCAGGAGACACTGGAGAAAACCAATCTTCAGTACCTTAAAACAGGGATGAGGGTAAATCTGGAACGATGTATGCAAATGAACGGCAGGTTGGATGGACATATTGTTCAGGGGCATGTAGATCAGACCGCAGTATGTGTATTGCGGGAAGAACTGGATGGAAGCTGGGAATACCGGTTTAAATACGATGCTTCAAAGGGTAATGTGACGGTAGAAAAAGGCTCTGTGTGTGTAAACGGTATCAGCCTGACAGTAGTGAATTCTGCAGCGGATGAGTTTTCGGTATTTATTATTCCCTATACTTTTGAACATACCAATCTTCAGGAAGTACAGGTTGGTGATACGGTAAACCTGGAGTTTGACATCATTGGTAAATATGTTGCAAGGTTGCTTCAGCACAGTTAACCATTATTAGGCTTGCTCATGGCAACGCAGCAGAACTTTAAAGAATAAACCTGTTATGAGGCAATTACTGGCAAGGTAATTGGTTAGTGTTTGGTAGTTATAAATAAACACGGACTTAAAAATTAATAATATGGATACTTTAAAGAAGTTTGAACTGATGGAGAAAATTGTAAGGGAATTAGAAGACTTACAACATTCACAACAAGCAATCATTCAGAAAATAGGTAAAATTGAAGTAGATAATATTGAACTGAGTGACGGAAGACTTGACAAAGATTTACCGGATATGCACCAGAGAGTAGCAGACAACCTGGATACGATTGTTGGCATACTGGAATACTTTGCTGATAAAACACAGAACTTTGGCAGCAAAAATAATGTGGATGCATTGAAAGAACAGCAGGTGATCGATGATGCACTTGGAAATTAATCATCCTGCAGCCCGGTAAAAAATATGAAGAGCCCCTCCTATGAGGGGTTTTTTTATAGCTGTGCCCTTGGGATTTTCAGGTCAAACGTGGTTCCCTTGCCTACTTCGCTCTGCATGGTGATGTTCCCTCCGTTTCTTTCCATAAAATCCCAGCAGACCATCAGGCCGATGCCGGTACCTTTTTCATTTTTCGTTCCCCTGCTGGATACGTTTTCCCCTTTAAAGATCCGTTTGATGTTTTCTTCAGCGATGCCTACTCCTGTATCCCTGATGATGATAGAGATAAAATTGCTATCAAGATACGATGCCGAAATATCTATATGGCAGTTGGAATGGCAAAACTTGATGGCATTGCTCAGCAAATTCCTTACTACCATCTGCATCATGAGCAAGTCGGCGAAGGCAGTCAGTTCCCCATCCAGGGACTGCGTAATGGTGATCTCTTTATCGGCCGCTGATTTCATATGGTAGTTGATCTCAGAGGATACGAGGGCTTTCAGGTCACAATAATCCCTGTTGATACTGTAACCCTTTAACTGGCTTCTCGACCAGTGGAGAATGTTTTCCAATAAATCTGCCGTATAGGAAATATCCTTTGTCAGTTTTGGAGCAAGAAATTTGAATTCCTCAGGGCTGATGATATCATCAGACATCATCTTCAAAACCTCGGTCACATTTAAAAGGGGACCCCTCAGGTCATGGGCCATAATCGAAAATACACGGTCTTTGAGCTGATTGAGTTTCTGGAGTTCTCCGGCCTGCTGCTGTGATTTTAAGGCCTGCTGCCTCAGGTTTGTCAGATCCTGGAATTTGATGATGGTGGCATTCCTGTTCAGCTTGTTCTCGTTCAGAAATGTAATATCCACTTCAAGATCATATATGCCCTCCGGGGTGCCCACCAGCAGTTCTGTTTTACCTGATATATGTCTTTCCAGGAAGAGGGCCAGTTCTTCCTGTTCAGGCAGAATTTCATTGATAGTCTTGCCTATGATCTTCCCAGACTGGCTGGCGCTGGTGTATGTTTGAAATGCAGAGTTGTAATCGATAATCCTGTTTTGGTGATCGAGCACCACAAAACCATCACGCATGAGCTCAAGTACTTTTTCCCGTGCCACAGGGAGGGTATCAAATAACTCGAACCTGTAAATGGCAACAAATATCATTGTATTGGCGATCATAAACGCATAGGGCGTCATGTCCAGGTTATTGAGCGGCCGTAAATGAAGCATGTATGCAAAGTTTGCAATCCATGGAATAAGTGCCCCGGTAAGTACTGCCCTGTTCTGTTTGCGATACACTGCGTCAGACTTACTGAACTTTTTGATCAGCAGATAATTTCCGATTGCCAGCAGGATATAAAAATAAAATGTAAACAGGTAATAGGCTATTCCGGGATAGATCTTAAGCATGGGAAAGCTGCCACTGCTGTCAATACCCAGGTTTCTGTAATACAGATGATGGTGGCTGTTGGTCCACAATAATAGCAGCGTAAACAGCGGGACAACGGTGATCAGAACTTTATTGCTGGTCTTTCTGAGCCACTTTTCTTTCCCTGCCAGCACGAGACAAAACAGGAACCAGTTGAAAGGCAGGGAGGTAATACCAAGATATTCTATATTGATCAGCAGTTTCATCTGCAGCAATGACGTGCTGGCAAGCTCTAAGCCGTAACCGATCGACCATATGGAGTTTGACAACATTAACAAGCCTACCCAGCGCACAGCGCCTGTCTCATTGCTTAGTATATAGAAAGACAATAGCAGTGTTATACTTCCTAAAAAAACTAAAGTGAGTGCGTAGACGTTAAAATCAAAAGCCATTGAATTTTTTGTGGCTGTAAATATGGGCAGCTAAAACAAATCTATGAAATATGAGTTGATTACTATTAAAGACTGTAATTTAGTTTGCAATAAAATTATTAATAAGTTTACCTGGTTCAAAATAAAAATAAAACAAGCACATTATGAAAAAATTAATACTATCGGCATTATTTCTTTGCTTTAGTGTAATCGCATTCGGTCAGGTTCTTCCGAGTTTCCAGTTTGGTATCAAAGGTGGTACTAACCTTTCCAAGCTAACTACTGATAATACACTGGGCAGTGATAACCGTTCCGGATATTATGCAGGGGTATGGGCAAGGATAGGTGCAGCAGGCATACACTTTCAGCCCGAGCTTTATCTTGCAGGTAAGAACACAACGCTGACCAATGATCTCGGATTGGAAAACAAAGTGAGGTTTACCAGTTTGGATGTGCCATTGCTGATTGGTACCAAGATCGGTGCAGCAGGAGTTGGCCTGCGTTTAAACACCGGACCTGTAGTTTCTTTTATCCTGGATGACAAGCAATCTTTTGGCAATGCCGCAGGCAGTGTTTTCAGGGGGGATTTTAAAAACCAGGCAGTGGCCTGGCAGTTCGGTGCGGGATTCGATTTCGGGAAACTGGGACTGGATCTGCGATATGAGGCAGGATTGTCCAAAATTGGGAAATCGGGATATGATGACACAAGATTAAACTTATTTACACTCGGATTGGCATTGCGCCTTTTCTAGGCTGGTATATCGTATTAGCAGATTAAAAGGGTAACTCATAACGGGTTATCCTTTTTTTTGGCGCTAAATTTGCTGGAATATTGTCCCCACCAAATCCCTGACAGTTATGAATATCAAAGACTTATTATTAAACGGAACCAGCTTTTTATTGTTGATGAAACAATACGCAATTGATATCGCCGATATCAAAATCAAAGACGAGGAACTACTGACTAACCAGTTTTTTAAACATCCCCAACTGTCACAGGAGAGCATTTGCATAGAAGGTAAAAATCAGGATGGGATCATCAATTTCTTTGGTACCATACACTACAATCTGTTTAATAAACTGGCAGTATTTGAAATGCATGGCTTTGAAAAGACCGCCCCTGAAGAAATCAACTAGCTTGTCTTTAATACCTCTTTTATCTCATAATTAAACGCTCCTTTAATGGGGCGTATGGGAGTTTCTTTGGCATCACTCAATACTTTGACAAAGCAGGCCCCAAAATAAAAAATAAAGGAAGAGTAGAACACAAAAAGCATAATCAGTACAATGGAACCTGATGCTCCATAGATATTGCCAATATTACTGAGGGGCAAAGCAAAACGCAGAATATACTTGCCAAGAGTGAACAATATACCGGTCAGCAATCCTCCCCTTACAGATGATTTCCATGTGGGTCTTCCGCTGGTGAGGAACCGGAATAAAACACTGAACCAGGTGGTGACAATGACAATAAACAGGATCTGATTCAGGATCATCAGAAATACCCTTCCGGCCGTAGGGGCCGCAGTATTGATATAAGGGCCGATGAATGCCTGGATACTGTCTGTGATTAAACCCACAAAAAACAATAATCCGGCAACAAGAATAATAATGAAAGCCCTGGCACGTATCTTTAATTTAAAAAGAAAGCTGGAATGTTCTTTTATGCCGATAGACCAGATCTGGTCCATTGAATTTTTGATGACGCTGAAAAGTGTTGTGGCTACAAAAAGAAAAAACACAAAGCTGACGAGGGTAGCGTACCATTTATGGTCCATGCCACGGATGTTTCTGAGGGTCTGCCTGATCTGTTTGGTGCTGCTCTCATCCAGGATACTGGATAAGCGTTCAAAGATCCTGGTAACCAGGATTCTCCGGTCTACAAAAAAGCCGAAAAGCCGAATGAGGATCAGTAAAATGGGTGGCAGGGCGAAGTTGGTGAAAAATGCAGTTGCACCTGCCAGTCTCAGAGGATCGTTTTTTTGAAACAGTTTAAATGCTGATCTCAGGTGTTCAGAAAATAAGCGGGTTCTTTGGATAATGGTATGGGGCATTCCTCTTTGATTTCAGCTAAGATCCGAAATTACTCAATTTTTTTTAATATTAAACAGCGAAAGCAGGGGAGGCCCTGCTTTCCTGTCCAAAAGAAGAGTGGCATCTACAAATTGCCCCTCAGTTCCTGCTCGCGTTCAAGCGATTCAAACAAGGCTTTGAAATTGCCTGCACCAAATGACTGTGCACCTTTGCGCTGAATGATCTCAAAGAACAATGTAGGGCGGTCCTGTACCGGTTTAGTGAAGATCTGCAGCAGATAGCCTTCCTCATCATGGTCTACCAGGATACCTAATTCCTGCAGTGGTGCGATATCTTCATCTATGCTGCCTACTCTTTCCAGCAGTGTTTCGTAATAAGCACGTGGTGGCGGACTCAGGAATTCTACACCTCTTAACTTCATTTCCCTCACGGTGGTAATGATATCATGCGTAGCGACCGCGATGTGCTGAACGCCTTCATCTTCATAATATTCCAGGTATTCTTCGATCTGGGATTTCTTTTTGCCTTCGGCCGGTTCATTGATCGGAAACTTAACGTAGCCATTTTTATTGCTCATTACTTTGCTCATCAAAGCAGAATATTCTGTATTGATCTGTTTATCATCAAATGAAAGGATATTCCTGAAGCCCATTACCTCTTCATACCAGCTTACAGCCTCATTCATCCGGTTCCATCCAACATTTCCTACACAGTGATCAATATAAAGCAGGCCCGTACTTCCGGGCTGGTATCCGCCTTCTGTTGCCACATACCCGGGCATGAAGGCACCGGTGTAATTTTTGCGTTCTACAAAAAGGTGTACTGTTTCACCGTAGGTATAGATTCCTGCTGTTCGGATCTCGCCGAATTCATCCTTAAGCGTTTGCGGTTCCTGGTAGGATCTGGCACCGCGTTTCATGGTTTCTTCATAGGATTTATAGGCATCATCTACCCACAGTGCCAGTATCTTTACTCCATCCCCATGTTTTTTGATGTGTTCCATTACCGGGCCTTCCGATTTGAGCGGCGTAGTAAGTACCAGCCTGATCTTTCCCTGTTGTAATACATAGGAAGCCCTGTCTCTCAGTCCTGTTTCAGGTCCGGCGTAAGCCACAGTATTAAACCCAAAGGCGGTTTTATAAAAGTGTGCTGATTGTTTGGCATTTCCTACATACAGTTCCACATGGTCTGTGCCGTTTAAGGGCAGAAAATCCGGGGTTAATGTTTCTTTTTCTACAAATTGAGTTTGCATGGTTTTTTTATTTAATGTTTTGTTAGTAGCTGCTGGTGGTTATTCTACATTGATCTGCCAGCTTTTATGATAATTTTCGTCTTCAATTTTCAGTGCATCTTCTGTGAGCATCAACGGACGGAAAGGATCTATCATGACGGCCAGTTCTTCGGTTTTCTCTTTCCCGATGGATCTTTCTACTGTTCCCGGGTGGGGGCCGTGAGGAATTCCTCCGGGATGCAGGGTGATCTGTCCTTTCACCACACTTTTTCTGCTCATGAAATCACCATCTACATAATACAAGACTTCATCACTGTCCACGTTACTATGGTTATAAGGCGCAGGAATAGATAACGGGTGGTAATCGTATTTTCGGGGCACAAAGGAGCAGATCACGAAATTATGGCCTTCAAAAGTCTGGTGCACAGGAGGCGGCTGATGCAGCCGGCCGGTAATCGGCTCAAAGTCATGTATGGAGAAGGCCCAGGGATAGTGGAACCCGTCCCAGCCCACAAAGTCGAAAGGATGTGTGCCATAGGTATAGGGATAGATTAAGCCTTGTTTTTTGATGAGCACTTTAAAGTCGCCCAGTTCATCAAATGTTTCCAGATCGGCTGGTTTCCTGATGTCCCGCTCACAGTAGGGCGAATGCTCCATCAGCTGGCCATATTCATTTCTGTAGCGTTTAGGTGTGCGGATGGGACTAAAACTTTCTATAATAAAGAGCCTGTTCTGCGCATCGTCAAATTCCAGCTGGCAGATGGTACCGCGGGGAATAACCAGGTAATCGCCATAGGCAAAGCGGATTTTACCAAAACCGGTCTTTAACGTTCCTGAGCCCTGATGGATGAAAATTACTTCATCTGCCTGGCTGTTTTTGTAGTAATAATCCGTCATGGATTTACGTGGTGCAGCGAGAGAGATGTGCAGGTCACTGTTAACAAGTACTGGTTTCCTGCTTTGCAGATAATCATCTTCTGCTGAGATGTTAAAGCCGATCAGCGAAGTGTGTCTGAGGTGTTTTTCCCTCGCAATCCTGGGTTCTACGGAATACGGCTCTCCCAGGGATTTGACGATGGTTGGGGGATGACAGTGATAGACAAGCGAATACAGGCTTGAAAACCCTTCTGTCGATACCAGTTCCTCAGCATAAAGTTCAGCGTTTGGTTTACGGAAAACAGTGTGCCGTTTAGGCGGAATGGTACCCAAGGTATGATAAATGGGCATAACTATAGGATTATATATTGGTTAAAATACGGGAGGTATAGAAAACGTGAAAACGTTTAATAGATAAGGGCCGGGAAAAGCTTAAATGGAATATTGGGCAAATATGAGCTTCGAAAGCATAGCATACCGGAAGGAAGCCAGAACCTGGCTGGCAATACGCTCCTGATATTTAAGATTGCTGTTTGTCATATAATGCGTGTGCTAATTTAAGAATTAAATCAGCAGTAATCAAAATTATCCTTACATTCTAATTGTTGTAGATTTAAATCATATTCCGTCGAAAATCTCTAGCTTTGATTCATATCAAACAAAACGCAGCCAAAATATAAACTTTATGAAATTAGTATCCTACAAAACAGAAGACAGGGAACACCTGGGGGTTTTCGTCAACGGACATATCTATAACCTGCATTCCTGCGACAAGCAAATACCCAATGATATGAATTCTTTTCTGAAGGATTCAGAAGTATTGATGGACCGTGCTTTGGCTATTGATGCCAGAATTAAATCGGGCGCAATCGAACCTAAAGAAGAGGCTTTCTATGAACTTATCGCGCCGGTACCTCATCCTTCGTCCTGTCGTGACGGCTATGCATTCCGGCAGCATGTTGCTGCGGCGCGCAGGAACAGAAAAGTGGAGATGATTGCTGAATTTGACCAGTACCCTATATTTTACTTTACCAACCACAATGCCATCAGCGGGCCCGGGGAAATAGAATGTATGCCGGATCATTTCGAGAAACTGGATTTCGAACTGGAAGTAGCCATTGTGATAGGAAAACAGGGAAGAAATATTACTGCTGCCGAGGCGGATCAGTATATTGCCGGTTTCATGATCATGAACGACATGAGCGCACGTACACTTCAGATTGAGGAGATGCTCCTGAACCTTGGCCCTGCCAAGGGAAAAGACTTTTCTACAGTTATAGGCCCCTGGCTGGTTACCCCGGATGAACTGGAAGTATATAAAACTGCGGCCAAACCCGGCCATACCGGTAATTCCTATAATTTGAGCATGACCTGTTCTGTAAATGGCAAACAGGTTTCTGCAGGCAATATGGCCGATATGGACTGGACTTTTGCAGAAATCATAGAACGCTGTGCTTACGGTACTGCTATTTTGCCGGGGGATGTAATTGGTTCGGGAACTGTTGGTACGGGATGTTTCCTGGAACTGAATGGAACCGGTTTGCTGGATGACCCGAACTACCAGCCTCAATGGTTGCAGGAGGGTGATGTGGTTGAAATGGAAATCACTGGTCTTGGTCGCCTGAGCAATACCATCCGCAGGGCGGATACGGATTTCTCTATATTAGCCCTTAAAAAATAATGCTTAGCCTGAACGCCTCCGACCTGAGTCCTGCCCAGCTGCAAAACTACATGCATTATGCAGTAGCGCCGCGGCCCATCTGTTTTGCCAGCACCATTGATCCGGAGGGCAATGTAAACCTGAGCCCTTTCAGCTTTTTCAATATGTTCAGCACCAATCCTCCCTTGTGTATTTTTTCTCCTGCGAGAAGGGTAAAAGACAATACCACAAAGCATACACTTGAGAATATTCTGCTGGTAAAGGAATGTGTGATCAATATAGTGAATTACCCGATGGTTCAGCAGATGAGCCTGGCGAGTACCGATTACGCCAAAGGGGTAAATGAGTTTGAAAAAGCCGCATTTACGATGCAGGCTTCGCAGCTGGTGAAGCCGCCGAGGGTTGCCGAAGCGCCGGTACAAATGGAGTGTATCGTGCGGGAAGTAATTCATCTGGGGGAAAACCCCGGTGCGGGAAACCTGATACTGGCAGAAGTGAAGCTGATCCATATCAGGGAGGATATCCTGGATGCGGAGGGTAAAATTGACCAGGCAAAGATCGATCTGGTGGCACGCCTGGGGGGCGACTGGTATTGCCGGGTAACCCCTGAGAACCTTTTTAAAGTTGCCAAGCCACTCACTACCCCTGGAATTGGTGTTGATGCACTGCCGAGACAGGTCAGGAATTCTTACGTCCTTACCGGGAACGATCTGGGGATGCTGGGCAATGTGGAGCAAATCCCTTCTGAAGAGGAAATTGATATGATCAGGCATAGCGCTGCAGTGAAAGAAGTACTGGATGCCACCATAGGGGATGCAGTCAACCGTCAGCGGGAACTGCATGAACTGGCCAAAGAAATGCTGAATAAGGGCGATGTAATCAGTGCTTTAAAAGTTGTGCTGCTGGAAAGCTGATCCGGGTTTATAGAATACTCACTGCTTTCATCAGCCTGCTTCGGTAGTAGGCATTGAGAGTGGTGATCGTTACCCCATGTGCCTTTCCCGAAGTAGAATGGATAAAGTGTATCGTATCTCCTTCAATATCGGCTATGATGCCTACATGGCCAACAATTCTTTTTCTTGGATTTGTGCCGGTAAAAACTAATACATCACCCACTTTTGCGTTTTCGAGCTTGATCGGCCTGCCTGCTACATTAAATTCTGTAGAAGACCGGGGTACATCAAAACCAAAATTGTGAAACACATAACTGACAAAACCAGAGCAGTCGAAACCAATAGTAGGGCTGCTGCATGCATAACGGTAAGGCACGCCTATCATAGTTTTAGCGAAGCTGATTAGTTTGCTGGCAGGCGTTTCTGCTGAGAAATGTGAGTTCAGCCTGTCAAGTAGTTCTTTGTATTTACCAGGAACTGTCTGTGCTTCGCCGGCAGTGGCGAACAGTACTGTGAAACAGAGGAAAAGAAGGACTTTTTTCATACTTGTTGCCCTAAAGATATTAAAAAATATATCAATAGGGCAAATGGCCAAAAATAATTTTAGGGTGTGGTTACTGCCACAGGAAGGATCTTGCCATTGAAAAACTTATGTCCCGTAGCCGCAAAATCAGCTACATATTTACCCATTTCAAAAGCCATGATGGGAGATTCATATCCTGGGAAGGCCTTTTCCAGCATTTCGGTTTGTGCAGAGCCCAGAGCCAGGCAGTTGACTTTAACTCCGGTTTCTGCCAGTTCGTAAGCAAGGCATTCCGTCAGTGTAGCAAGGGCTCCCTTACTTGCAGAATAGGCAGAAAGACCGGGAAATTTAACGCTTCCCTGGAAACCTCCCATACTGCTGATATTCACAATATGGCTGCCGCTTCCCATCAGCGGCAGCAAATTCCGGATCATGTTGAAATGGCCCAGCACATTACTCTGGAACATGCTGGTCATATCCTCTGCAGTGGTATCGGCGAAGGGTTTGTTGATCAGCTGGCCGGCATTATTGATCAGGATATCTATAGTTCCCAGCCGCTGCTGCAGAAAGGGAACAAGGGCAGCATACTCATCATAAACAATATCAAACTCAACAGGCAGCAGGGTACATTCAGGGTTAATGCCCCTGGCAATTTCCAGCAGTTTCCTTAATTTATCGGCTGATCTGGCTATGCAAACCACTTTATTTTCCGTTTTTAAAGTAAATTCCAATGCGGTTTCAAAGCCTATTCCGCTGCTTGCGCCTGTTAATACGATATTCATTTAATCTTCTTCTGTTATGAGTTGGGTAACGGGGTTTGCAATTACATGCAGTCCGTCGTTAATTAGTTTTTTGTGGTCGGGTTCATTGGAAGCTTTCATTTCCAGGTAAATCCTTACTTCCTTTTCCAGCTCGGGATAAGCACCGGTATAGTGCAGTACTTCCAGGATCTCGAGTGCAGCTAACCAGTCCTGGCGATATCTTGTTTTTAAAAGACCGAACAGTTCAGGGAGCGGGTCATGCTGTTCTTTACCTTCCCTGATCAGTCTTACTGTTTTATAAATCTGATGCAATTGTATTGTTGTCTCCTCATAAATCACTTTTGCAGTCTGTTTTCCGCTGATGTGGCTGAGTTCTTCATAAGCTTCCTTATCAGCTGCGCCGTTAAATACGGAGACAATTTTTTCACCCACTGCCATATCGTAAGTTCCCCATTCAGGCTGAAAAAGAACATTTCCATTGCTTTCTTTTACTGTACAATCCAGGAAAGAAATCATTACGGTTTTATCAGCAAAGCGAACAATTGATTGTACGAGACCGGAAACCCGGATGCCACTGTCAAAAGTGA
>Ga0308163_10000621_pt1 | contig 55485 bp, 54 predicted proteins | sample PhyTR1_FD_201037 | JGI IMG/M metagenome (GOLD analysis project Ga0308163, IMG submission 201037) | Phyllosphere microbial communities from UC Gill Tract Community Farm, Albany, California, United States - DLSLT.R1 | ecosystem: Host-associated > Plants > Phyllosphere > Unclassified | place: USA...
GCATGGCCAAGTCGGGCAGCAAAACGCTGCTGCTGGGCCCTAACTGCCCAGGCCTGATCACGCCAGACGAAATCAAGATCGGCATCATGCCAGGTCACATCCATAAAAAGGGCCGCATCGGCGTGGTATCGCGTTCGGGTACCCTGACCTATGAAGCAGTCGGTCAACTGACCGCACTGGGCCTGGGCCAATCGTCGGCAGTCGGCATCGGCGGCGACCCGATCAACGGCCTGAAGCACATCGACATCATGAAGATGTTCAATGACGATCCGGATACCGACGCGGTCATCATGATCGGCGAAATCGGCGGTCCTGACGAAGCCAATGCCGCGTATTGGATCAAGGACAACATGAAAAAGCCGGTGGTCGGCTTTATCGCTGGCGTCACCGCGCCTCCAGGCAAGCGCATGGGCCACGCCGGCGCGCTGATCTCGGGCGGTGCCGATACGGCGCAAGCCAAGCTGGAAATCATGGAAGCGTGCGGCATCACCGTCACCAAGAACCCGTCGGAAATGGCGCGTCTGCTGAAAGCCATGCTGTAATCACAGCGCGGTTGATGTAGTGAAAAAAAAGGAGCTTCGGCTCCTTTTTTTATTGTCTGGCGGCCACGGCCATTCTGGTCGCGCAGCGACGGTGGCGGTCGCAAACGGACGCGCCGCGTCGCTTTTCTTGCCTTGCTGCCTGGCGCAGCCCGTGCGCGGCGCTGGCATGGCGCTTGCACTTTCTCCCTGATGAACATGTGAATACAGGAGAAAACCATGCGCGCGCAGTCCGGATTTACCCTGATAGAACTGATGATCGTGGTGGCGATTGCCGGCATCCTGGCGGCTGTGGCGATCCCGCAATACAGCGACTACACGATGCGGGCCAAGGTCAGCAATGTGCTGGCGGCGGCCGCGCCGTTGAAGACGGCGGTCGCCTTGTGCGTGCAGGAAAATGGTGGCGAGGCGAGCACCTGCAGCACCACCACCGAAGCCCTGCCCAGTCCGATTCCTGTGTTCAGCGCCACGCGTGAAGTGGCCAGTGCCGGGGTGGTCGATGGCAATATCACCCTGACCCTGGCGGCCGACTTGGGCGCCGGCATCGGCGGCCAGACCATTACCATGAGGATGGATGCGGGCAGCAGCAGCCTGACCTGGTTCAACAGCACCACCGTTACCAACGAAGCGGCCAAGCAAGCCATCCTGCGTAACAATATTGCCACGGCGGTGGCCGCGCTGTAAGCGCTTGCAGGGTCAGACGATCTTTTGCCGGTCGCTGATAAGCGCTTCGTAGATCAGGTTCTGCAGCAAGGTATAGTGCGCCGATTCCAGGTCGATGAATTGCAGGCCATAGGTGTAGACATCGGCCTGCTCGCCGACGATGGTGGAGGTCGATTTGCCTGTGCTGACATTCTGGATACGGGCCCGCGTGGCGATGCGCAGCGGCTGCTGGTGCGGCGGCGCCAGCAGGGTAAATACCAGGGTCACGCCGCTGTCGTCGGGCGTCAGCATGCCGGGTGACTCGATCAGCGCACCGGACACGCTGAGGTTGACGATGCACACCGGCACTTCGGGCTGGTCGCGGCACATCAGTTGCGCCAGCAGTTCCACCTTGACCCGCATCGCCCCGCGCAAGCTGGTGCCGGAGATGGTGTCGGGGAAACTCAGGTGAAGATAGTGCAGCGGCCGGCCAAACACGCGCAGCACGCTGCAGGCAAACGAACACACACTGACACCGGAAAACACGCGGATGGTCAGCTTGTCGCCCTCGTCGAGCACGATGGCCTTGCCGTTTTCCTGCGGCGTCTTGACGATCAGATATTCATCGCGCAGATAGCCGATCAAGGTAGAAAAATGCCGTACCGGCTTGATGGTGCGATGCGTGATGAACTGGATCCGGCCACCCACTTGCAGATGCATGGCGTCGAAGTCGAACTTTTCGGGCGCGGTTTCCTTGCCGCTCTCTTTGTCATTACCCTTGTCTGTCATGCGCGCTTTCCTCATGATGATCCTGAGCGCAGTATGCATGAATCTTGCTGGAAAAGCATAGCTGCCAAAAAAACGCCGGCGGCCCGGCGCGCATGTTTTACAATCGAGTAATATTGCTTATCATGAAAGACGCCATGGCGCGCAGCTACTTCTGGACCATGTTATGCCTGATCCTGCATCAGATCGACGCCGCCTACTGGCGAGAATGGGAAATGTTCTACTTGCCGGGCGGGGTGCAGGGCTTCCTGGCATTCAACCTGGCGGCGATTGCCGTGGTGCTGGCCGGCTACCGGCAAGTGCTGCTGGCACTACCCCGCGCGCGCCTGTACGCCGGCATCTGTGGCGCGCTGGGCGTGGCCACCTTCGTCATCCACGCCGGCTTTGCGCTGGCGGGACTGGAACAGTTTCATTTGCCGCTGTCGATGGCGGTTATCGTGCTGTGCCTGGGATGCGCGCTATGGCTGTTCAATGACCTGCGCTTACACCGCCGCCGTCCAGTCGCCTGACTTGCCGCCATGCTTTTCCAGCACCCGCACATCGGTCATCACCATGCCGCGGTCGACCGCCTTGCACATGTCGTAGATGGTCAGCAAACCGATCTGCACCGAGGTCAGCGCCTCCATTTCCACGCCGGTTTTTCCTGTCGTGTCGACCTGGGCGCGGCAGTGGACGCTGCTGGCCGCTTCGTCGATCTCGAAGTCGACCGTCACGCGCGTGATCGCCAAAGGGTGGCACAGCGGGATCAAATCGCTGGTGCGCTTGGCGCCCATGATGGCGGCGATGCGGGCGATGCCCAGCACGTCGCCTTTCTTCGCGTTGCCTTTGACAATGATGGCCAGGGTAGCCGGCTGCATGCGGATGGTGCCGGCCGCCACGGCGCTGCGGCGCGTGTCCTCCTTGTTTCCCACGTCGACCATATGGGCCTGGCCGGTGGCGTCGAAGTGGGTCAGTGCGCCCGCGGGCGCGTCTTGCTCTGGTGTGGTCATGGTGTCTGGTCGATTTCTGGCAGTTGTTCTTGCCATCATTATAGGGTGGGGCGCACGCGTGGAAAATGACGCCGCTTACAGGTTATGATAGCAGCCGTGAAATCCAAACTTATTTCCCCCATGATCTCCTTGCGAGCCAGTGCGCTGGCGTTGCTGCTGGCCGCGCCATGGACGCTGGCGCAGGAGCCAAAGCCTGGCGTGTATGGCTCCACTGCCGCCACGCCAGCCAAGCCGGAGAGCAAGTGGACGCCGCTGCCGGTGGCGCCCGTGCCTAACCTTCCCAATCTGGGTGACGCATCGCGCCAGGACCTGTCGCCGGCGATGGAGCGCAAGATCGGCGAAGAGATTATCCGCAGCATCCGCGGCGACCGCGATTATCTCGATGATGCGCCCTTGCTGGAATACATGAACAGCTTCGGCAATGCGCTGGTGGCGGCGCGGCCCAGCGTGCGCGGCGAAACCAGCTACGATTATTTCTTCTTTGTCGTGCGCGATCCGCAACTCAATGCGTTTGCCTTGCCGGGCGGCTTTATCGGCGTGCATTCGGCGCTGTTGCTGGCGGCGCAGACCGAGGCGGAGCTCGCTTCCGTGCTGTCGCACGAGATCGGCCATGTGGCGCAGCGCCATATCGCGCGCATGCTGGGCCAGCAGCGCCAGGATGCCTTGATGCCGCTGGCGGCGATCCTGCTGGCCGCGCTGGCGTCGCGCGCCGGTGGCGACGTGGCGATGGGCGTGTTTGCCGCCGGCCAGGGCCTGGCGATCCAGCGCCAGCTCAATTTCGGCCGCGACGCCGAGCGCGAGGCCGACCGCATCGGCTTCCAGATCATGGGCGAAGCCGGCTTCGACACCACCGGCATGGTGAATTTCTTTGGCCGCATGCAGGCGGCCAGCCGCTCGTACAGCGATCTGATGCCGGCCTACCTGCAGACGCACCCTTTGACCACCGACCGCATCGCCGATATCCAGGCGCGCATCCGCGAGCAGCCGTACAAACAGCGGGCCGACAGCCTGAATTTCCACCTGGCGCGCGCGCGTGCCCGCGTGCTGCAGGATGAAAGCATGCAGGGTTTGCTCAATGCCAAGGCAACCTTCAAGACCCAGCTGGAACAGCAAAGCCGTTTCCAGGTGACGGCGGCCCACTATGGCCTGGCGTTTGTCGCCATCAAAGAGGGCAAGACGCTTGAGGCGCAGGCCGAACTCGATGCGGCCAACGCGGCGTTGCACAAGCCAGCCGGGCCGAACGTGCTGACGTCAAGCGGCACGCAAGGGCCCAATTCGCTGCTGGCGGCGCTGGCGCTGGAAGTGCTGTTGATGCCGGCGCAAAAGCCGGAAGTGGCGCCCCTGGCGGTAAAAGCGGCCGATGCGGCGCGCCACCAGTTTCCGCTGTCGCGCGGGATTGCCTATCAGTATGCGGAAGCGCTGATCGCCGACAAGCAGCTCGACCAGGCGACCGTCTACCTGCGCGACCAGGTGCAGCTGTACAAGGAAGAGCCGGAACTGTACGACTTGCTGGCCAAGGCCTATTCGACCCAGGGCAAGATGGCCTTGCAGCATATCGCGCTGGCCGAATCGTATGTGCTGCAGGGCGCCACCATGGCCGCGCTGGACCAGCTGACGATCGCCCGCAAGTCGACCGATGCCACCTTTTATGACCAGGCCGTGATCGACGCGCGCGAACGCGAACTGCAGGAAAAGCGCCGCGAGCAGCTCAAGGATCAGAAATCGTAGTTATGCCGGCTGCGGCAGGCGCTGAAAACCGAAGTGTTGCGGCACCTTGTCATGGGCCAGCGGCTGCACAGGGATCGCCTGGCCGCCATATTGCAGGGTCAGCTTGCCGGTGGCGTGTTCCAGCCAGGCCAGCAGGGCCTCGTCGCCAAGCGGCTGGCCATCGAGCCGCAGCAACTCCATCACCTGCGCCATGTCGCGGTCATCGACCTGGGCGACAATCTCGCCGTGTTGCAGGATCAGCGCGCCGTCGTCGCATAAAAATGCCGTATCGATCGCCGCCAGCGCGGCGCCCGTCTGCAGCATAAAGCCGTGCTGCGGGTCGCTGCGGGCGATGAAGGGCGTCGCTTCCAGGTTCAGGTAGACGCGCTGCGGGCCGTTCTGGAAGAACCAGCAACCGCGTTCATCATGATCAATATTGCGGTTGATAAAGCCGATCAGGGCGGCATGTGCCAGCTTGTCGCCGGGCAGCTGCAACTGCTGCGCGCGCTCGTCGCGCATGCGCCAGGCGCCGCGCGCGTCCAGGCCCAGCCAGCCGTAGCAATGCGGCACGTTCGGCCATTTGGCCAGTGCCTGTTTGACGATTTCATCCATGTTCAGCAACTTCCACAAGAGCGGTAATGGCGCCAGCCTGACAGCTTTGCGCCAACGATGGCGCCGCGCTGCCCTGTTCGAAGAAGTGCAGCAGCCGCCGCGGCAGCCAGTCCAGGCTGCTGTTGGCAAAGCCGACATGACCGCCGTGGCGCGGATAGTCGAGTGTCACGGCCGGTGAAGCGCTGCGTGGCAAGTGTTGCCCCGGCAAAAACGGATCGTTCAGGGCGTTCAGCACCAGGGTCGGCACGGTAATGTCGTGCAACACATGCCTGGCGCTGGCGCGGTGCCAGTAGTCGTCGGCGTCGCGGTAGCCATGCAGCGGCGCCGTCACCACATTGTCGAAGGCGTGCAGATCGCGCGCGGCCAGCATGGCCTCGCGCGCGAACAGGCCGGGAAACTGCTCCAGCTTGGCCAGGCACTTCGGTTTCAGGGTTTGCAGGAACATGCGCGTGTAGAGGCGGTTGGCGCCGGACGAGAGCGCCTTGCCGCCTTGCGCCAGGTCCAGTGGCGCCGAGACAGCGGCGGCGGCGTCGACGAAATCGGCGCCATGCTGCGATTGCCCCAGCCAGCACAGCAGGGCGTTGCCGCCCAGCGAGACGCCGGCCGCGTAGAACTTGCCCGTGGCGCGCGGGCGCAAGCGGCGCAGCACCCAGTCCACCTCTTGCGCGTCGCCCGAATGGTAAAAGCGCGGCGCAATATTGGCCTCGCCCGAACAGCCGCGAAAATGCGGCACCGCGCCCGACCAGCCGCGCGCGGCCACTTGCGCCATCAGGGCGCGCGCATAGTGACTATCGGAGGAGCCTTCCAGGCCGTGGAACAGCACCACGAAAGGCTGGCCCGGCTGGCCGTCGACCAGGTCGACGTCGACGAAATCGCCGTCGGGCGCCTGCCAGCGTTCGCGCCGGAACGCCACCGCCGGCTTGGCCAGGCAGGTGGCCGGCACGATGGTTTGCAGATGGCCGCCAGGCAACCAGAAAGGCGCGCTGTAATTCATGAAACCTTAATGCAGGATCTGCGCTCCGGGCGCGTCCGACGGTGCGCCGCCGGGGGCGATCGAGACATGGTGCAGCACGATGCGCCAGCCGCGCGGCGTTTTCACGTAGACATTGGTGGCCAGCAAATGCGCAGGCGTGCCTTCGCTGGCGGTGCCGCCTTCGACCACCGTATGGACTGAACTCATCAGGTTATGCGTTTCATGCAGCTGGGTTGGACGGATATGCAGGCCGCCGCCGAGCAGCACGGTTTCCCACGAGGCGCGGATGGCGGCATGGCCGATCAGGCGCGCGCCGCCCGGGTGGATGCAGACGATTTCTTCATCGTCGGCCCACAGCGCCATCAGCGCATCGAGGTCGGCGCGGTTGAGGGCATCATAGAAAGCCGCTTCGACTTCGGCGGCGCTGCCATTCAATTCCTTCACACTTTTCATGACGACTCCGGTCTGGGCGGCTAGGCTGATTAATGATGGCCGGCGCTGGCGCCTGCCTTCAGGGTGTAGGCGGTGCCGCAGTAAGGGCACTTGGCCACGCCATGGCTGTTGAACTCCAGGAACACTCGCGGATGCGACGACCACAGCGGCATGGCCGGGTTAGGGCAGTGGGCTGGCAGGTCTTTACCGTCGAGTTCGACCGCTGGCTGGGTGGTGTTTGTCATCTTGTCATGCTCCGTGAGGCTAAAGTTGGTGGGTAAGGCGTCTGCGAAAAGCACGATTTTAACGGATTCGCGCAGCCAGTAAAATTCATCCGTAGAATGGCGGCTTGATCCGCTAGGGCAAGCCGCCGTTTTCACCCGAAAAGCGCGCGTGCATGCCGCCACCATGAACCCTGATACCGCCATTTCATCGCCGAGCGCGATGCCGTTTGCCTGCACCATCGTTGTGCAAATACTACACTTTGCCGCCCGGAGCGCCGTTTGAGCACCATCGTGCAGCGCCAGTCATTCCGCGAAGGCCTGCTGCTGGGCGCGCCCACCTTGATCGGCATCGCCGCCTGGGGCATGGTGGTCGGCATCGCGATGGTGAAAAGCGGCTTGACGGTCACGCAGGGCAGCGTGATGACCCTGCTGGTGTTTGCCGGTTCGGCCCAGCTGGCGTCATTGCCGCTGTTGGCCGCGCACGCGCCGATCTGGGTGATTTTTGCCACCGCGCTGGTGGTCAACCTGCGCTTCGTGATCTTTTCGGCTTTGCTGGCACCGCATTTTGCCCACCTGCCGTGGCGTCAGCGGCTTGCGCTCGGCTATATTTCGGGAGATATCGCGGTCGGCCTGTTCCTGCAGCGCTACCCGCTGGAAACGCCCGACCCGGGCAAGGTGCCATTCTTAAAAGGCCTGATCTACCCGAACTGGACCGCCTGGCAGGTGGGCTCGCTGGCCGGCATTTTCCTGGGCGCCGCGGTGCCGGCCGAATGGGGCCTGGGCTTTGCCGGGACCCTGGCCATCATCTGCGTGACGGTGCCGCTGGTGCTGGGCCGCGCGGCCCTGTGCGGCGTGCTGGTGTCGGGCGCGGTGGCGGTGGCGGCCTTCCGCCTGCCGTACAAGCTGGGTTTGCTGGTGGCGGTGCTGGCCGGCATGGTCACCGCCATGGCGGTGGAAGAACTGACGGAAAAATGGAAGAACCAGCATGGCTGATGCAATCAATATGGACAGCTTTGACGTCTGGGCCACCATCGTGGTGCTGGTGCTGGCCACGGCCGCCACCCGCAGCACCTTCTGGCTGGTTGGCCACCACATCACCATCCCCAAGCGCGTGAACGAGATGCTGCGCTTTGCGCCGGCCTGCGCGCTTGCGGCGATTATCGCGCCCGACCTGCTGATGGATGGCGCCCAGGTACAGCTCGACTTGTTCAATTTGAAACTGCTGTCGGGTATTGCCGCGACGATTTTTTATTTGATACGCCGCAATATGCTGCAAACGATCGTGTTTGGCATGCTGGTTTTCACCGGATTGCGTTTGTTGCATGTTTTTCAGTAAAGCGGGACAAATCAGCGAATTGCGCTGGTGCTTGCGGTAAAATAGCGCACTTCCTTCCACTCGTCATCTGGATCGCCATGTCAGCTGTTCTCAACTTCATCCGTCTGCAAGATTTGATCGACCAAAACGCCCTGCAAGGCAAGCGCGTATTCATCCGCGCCGACCTGAACGTGCCGCAAGATGACAGTGGCAAGATCACTGAAGACACCCGCATCCGCGCTTCGGTGCCGGCGATCCGCGCCGCGCTGGACGCTGGCGCTGCCGTGATGGTGACCTCGCACCTGGGCCGTCCGACCGAAGGCGAATTCAAGCCGGCCGACAGCCTGGCGCCGGTCGCGGCCCGCTTGTCCGAGCTGCTGGGCCAGACAGTGGAATTGAAACAGGACTGGATCGATGGCGCCGGCCTGGAGTCGCTGGCCGCCGGCCAGGTGGTGCTGCTGGAAAACGTGCGCGTGAACAAGGGCGAGAAGAAAAACAGCGATGAACTGGCGCAAAAAATGGCCAAGCTGTGCGATATCTATGTCAACGACGCGTTCGGCACCGCCCACCGCGCCGAAGCCTCGACCCACGGCATCGCCAAGTTCGCCCCGGTCGCCTGCGCCGGTCCGCTGCTGGCCGCCGAACTGGACGCCCTGGGCAAGGCGCTGCACGCCCCGGCCCGTCCTCTGCTGGCCATCGTTGCCGGCTCCAAAGTGTCGAGCAAGCTGACCATCCTCAAGGCCTTGTCCGACAAGGTCGATAACCTGATCGTCGGCGGCGGCATCGCCAACACCTTCATGAAGGCGGTCGGCTTGAATGTCGGCAAGTCGCTGGTGGAAGCGGAACTGGTCGAGGAAGCCAAGGCGATTATCGAGATCATGGCCCAGCGCGGCGCGCAGGTGCCGATTCCCGTCGACGTGGTGTGCGCCAAGGAATTTTCGCCAACCGCCACGGCCACCGTCAAGGACGTGGCCGAGGTGGCTGACGACGACATGATTCTCGATATCGGCCCGAAAACGGCGGCCCTGCTGGCCGAACAAATCGCCGCCGCCGGCACCATCGTCTGGAACGGCCCGGTCGGCGTATTCGAATTCGACCAGTTCGGCCACGGCACCAAGACCCTGGCGCTGGCCATTGCCGAGTCGAAAGCATTCTCGATCGCCGGTGGTGGCGACACCCTGGCGGCGATTGCAAAATATGACATTACCGATAAAATCAGCTATATCTCGACCGGCGGCGGCGCTTTCCTGGAATTCCTGGAAGGCAAAACCCTGCCAGCCGTCGAGATCCTGATGCAGCGCGCCGCGACACCTAATTAAACCTACTGCGCGTCATGATTTGCGGCCTCCGATGCTCACTGTGCCTGCGCACAGCTCCGCTTCTCAGCCACAACTCATTGCCGCTCGCTACGGTTTTCTTAGGTGTCTCGATATATGAAATAATTATTGCACCAAGCGCAGCCTGACCGCTGCGCTTTTACCTTGCCGGGCCGCGCAAGCGCCCGGTCGATCTGCTCCAAACCTCTTGCTCTCGCACAAGGAATCCTATGCCACGCGGTACAAAAATCGTAGCAACCATCGGCCCTGCCTCCACCGACCTGGCGATCCTGGTCAAGATGATACGGGCGGGCGTCGACGTGGTGCGTTTGAATTTTTCCCATGGCAAGGCACAAGACCATATCGACCGCGCCGCGCTGGTGCGCCAGGCGGCGGCAGAATGCGGCCGCGAAGTGGCCATCATGGCCGACATGCAGGGCCCAAAAATTCGCGTTGGCAAGTTTGAAAACTCGCGCATCCAGCTGGAACCGGGCGACAAGTTCATCCTGGACGCCAAGTGGGGCGAGAATGGCGAGCTGGGCAACCAGGAACGGGTCGGCCTCGACTACAAGGCCCTGCCGCGCGACCTGAACAAGGATGATGTATTGCTGCTGAACGACGGCCTGATCGTGCTGATCGTCGAGCGCATCGTCGTCAACGAGATCCACACGGTGGTCAAGATCGGTGGCGAGCTGTCGAACAACAAGGGCATCAACCGCCAGGGCGGCGGCCTGACGGCGCCGGCGCTGACGGCCAAGGACATGGAAGACATCAAGACGGCGATGAGCTTCCAGGCCGACTACCTGGCTATTTCCTTCCCGAAAAACGCGACCGACATGGAAATGGCGCGCACCCTGGCCAATATCGCCGGCGAGCCCTACCACCACAAGCCGATGATGATCGCCAAGATCGAGCGCGCCGAAGCGATTCCGGTGCTGCAGGAAATCCTCGATGCCTCCGACGGCATCATGGTGGCGCGCGGCGATTTGGCGGTGGAAGTGGGCAATGCGGCCGTGCCGGCCCTGCAAAAGCGCATGATCAAGATGGCGCGCGCCTCGAACAAGCTGGCCATTACCGCCACGCAGATGATGGAATCGATGATCGTCAACGCCGTGCCGACCCGTGCCGAAGTGTCCGACGTGGCCAATGCCGTGCTGGATGGCACCGACGCCGTGATGACCTCGGCCGAGACGGCTTCGGGCAAGTATCCGATCGAGACGGTTGAAATGATGGCCGCCATCTGCGTCGAAGCGGAGCAGTCCGAATACAACAAGCTCGACGCGGATTTTTTGAACGTCACGTTTACCCGCATCGACCAGTCGATCGCCTACGGCGCGTTGTTTACCGCGCACCACCTGCGCGTAAAAGCCATCGTGGCGATGACGGAGTCCGGTTCGACCCCGCTGTGGATGAGCCGCCACAGCATCGACACGCCGATTTTTGCCCTGACGCCCAGCGTGACCACGCAGCGCAAGGCGGCCCTGTACCGCAATGTGCGCGCCTACCACCTGCTGCAAAACGGCAGCAGCGCGCAAGTGCTGAAACAGGCCGAAGATTTGCTGGTCGCCAATGGCATCGTCAAAAAGGGCGATATGATCGTCGTCACCTGGGGTTCGCCGATGGGCCAGGCCGGCGGTACCAATGCATTGAAGATTGTTCGCGTGGGTGAATACGATTAAGCCACGCGTGAGGTAAGTCAAGACGCCGGCGCGGCTCACCCTGCCGCGAAGCGTCGCCACAGTTTCTATTGTTATCTGGAGTATTACCATGTCTCTCGTATCCATGCGTCAATTGCTGGACCACGCCGCCGAAAACGGTTATGGCATCCCGGCCTTCAACGTCAACAACCTGGAGCAAGTGCAGGCCATCATGGCCGCCGCCGATGCCCTGAACAGCCCGGTGATCATGCAAGCGTCCGCTGGCGCGCGCAAGTACGCCGGTGAAGCCTTCCTGCGTCACCTGATCGACGCCGCCATCGAAGCCTATCCACACATTCCGGTCGTGATGCATCAGGATCACGGCCAGTCGCCGGCGATCTGCATGGCCGCCATCCGCTCCGGCTTCTCGTCGGTGATGATGGACGGTTCGCTCGAAGCGGACGGCAAGTCGGTCGCTTCCTACGAATACAACGTCGAAGTGTCGCGCGAAGTGGTGAAGTTCTCGCACGCCATCGGCGTGACGGTGGAAGCCGAACTGGGCGTGTTGGGTTCGCTGGAAACCATGAAGGGCGACAAGGAAGACGGCCACGGCGCCGAAGGCACCATGACCCGCGAGCAACTGCTGACGGACGTGGCGCAAGCGGCCGACTTCGTGCAGCGCACCCAGTGCGATGCGCTGGCCATTGCTATTGGTACTTCCCATGGCGCCTACAAATTTACCCGCAAGCCGACCGGCGAAATCCTGGCGATCGACCGCATCAAGGAAATCCACGCACGCATCCCGAACACCCACCTGGTGATGCACGGTTCCTCGTCGGTGCCGCAGGAACTGCTTGCCATCATCCGTGAATTCGGTGGCGACATGAAGGAAACCTACGGCGTGCCGGTCGAAGAGATCCAGGAAGGCATCCGTCACGGCGTGCGCAAGATCAATATCGATACCGATATCCGCCTGGCGATGACGGCCGCGATCCGCCAGTTCATGTTCCAGAACCCGTCGAAATTCGACCCGCGCGACTATCTGAAACCAGCCCGCCTGGCTGCCGAGCAGATCGTGCGCGCGCGCTTCCAGCAGTTCGGCTGCGAAGGCCAGGCGTCGAAAATCAAACAGATTCCGCTGGAAAAAATGGCCGAGCGCTACAAGGCCGGCGAGCTGTCGCAGATTGTGAAGTAAAATCTTGTCTGGAACGGGCCCGGACACTGATCCTGGCCCGTTGTTCTCGACCGGCGGGCGACTGTCCTGCGCGCCGGTTTCGCTTCATGTTTCGTTTCATCCAACCACTCCCTCCGCTATGAACAGCCTCTATCAGACCTCCATCCATTCCCTGCCACTGCTGGGCCACGGCAAGGTGCGCGACAATTACGCCGTCGGCGACGACAAGATCCTGATCGTCACCACCGACCGCCTGTCGGCCTTCGACGTCGTCATGAACGAGCCGATTCCCGGCAAGGGCAAGGTCCTCAATCAGATGAGCGATTTCTGGTTCGAAAAGCTGGGCCATATCGTGCCGAACCACCTGACGGGCGTGGCGCCTGAATCGGTGGTGGCGCCAGAGGAAGTGGAGCAGGTACAAGGCCGCGCGGTGGTGGCCAAGCGCCTCAAACCCATCATGGTCGAGGCGGTGGTGCGCGGTTACATCATCGGTTCGGGCTGGAAAGATTACCAGGACACGGGCAGCATCTGCGGCATCGAGCTGCCGGCCGGCCTGCAACAGGCGCAAAAGCTGCCGGAACCACTGTTCACGCCAGCGGCCAAGGCCGAGCTGGGTGAGCACGACGAAAACATCAGCTTTGCTGAAATGGAACAGCGCATCGGCGCGGAACTGGCTGCAAAAATGCGCGACGTCAGCATTCAGTTATACAAGGCGGCAGCCGACTACGCCGCCACGCGCGGCATCATCATTGCAGACACCAAATTCGAATTCGGCCTGGACGACGACGGCGTGATGCATCTGATGGACGAAGTGCTGACGGCCGATTCGTCGCGCTTCTGGCCGGCCGATTCGTATCAGCCCGGCATGTCGCCGCCATCGTTCGACAAGCAGTTCGTGCGCGATTACCTGGAAACACTGACCTGGGGCAAGACGGCACCCGCGCCGGCGCTACCGGCCGACGTGATCGACAAGACCCAGGCCAAGTACTTCGAAGCCATCGAGCGCCTGACCGGCGAAAAGCTGAAGGCCTGAGATGACTGATCAACCAACACCACTGGTCGGCGTGATCATGGGCTCGTCCTCGGACTGGGACGTGATGCAGCATGCCGTGGCGATCCTGAAACAGTTCGGCGTGCCGTTCGAAGCGCAGGTGATTTCGGCGCACCGCATGCCCGACGAAATGTACGCGTATGCAAAAAGCGCGCGTGCGCGCGGCTTGCGCGCGATTATCGCCGGCGCCGGCGGCGCGGCCCACCTGCCTGGCATGGTGGCCGCGATGACCATCGTGCCGGTGCTGGGCGTGCCCGTGCCCTCGAAATACCTGCGCGGCGAAGACTCGATGCTGTCGATCCTGCAGATGCCCAAGGGCGTGCCGGTGGCCACCTTTGCCATCGGCGAAGCGGGCGCCGCGAATGCCGCGCTGACGGCGGTGGCGATCCTGGCCGCCAACGACGACGCGCTGGCCGCGCAGCTGGAAGCCTTCCGTGTCACGCAAACCGACGCCGCCAAGGCGATGACTTTACCGCTGGAATAAATGAGCAATTCTTACGATCCGCAGTCCTCTCCCTTCTTGCCCACCGCCCATCCTTCAGCCTGGCTGGGCGTGATGGGCGGCGGCCAGCTGGGCCGCATGTTCGCCCAGGCGGCCCAGAGCATGGGCTACCAGGTGGCGGTGTTGGAACCGTCCGACGACTGCCCGGCGGGCCAGGTCGCGCAGCGCCTGCTCAATGCCGGCTATGATGACCCGGCCGGCCTGGATGCCCTGGCCGCGCAATGCCTGGCGGTGACCACCGAATTTGAAAACGTGCCGGCCGACAGCCTGTCGCGCCTGGCCGGCAGCGTGTTTGTCGCGCCGAACGCGCATGGCGTGTCGGTGGCACAAGACCGCATTGCCGAAAAACGTTTCTTTGTCGACTGTGCGGAAAAATCCGGCGTGCTGCCGGCGCCGCACCAGGTGATCGCCAGCGAGGCCGATATTGCGGCCATCCCTGACGACTTGCTGCCCGGTATCCTGAAAACCGTGCGCATGGGCTATGACGGCAAGGGCCAGGTCCGCGTGAAGTCGCGCGACGAGGTGCGCGCCGCATTTGCCGGCATGGGCCAGGTCACCTGCCTGCTGGAAAAAATGCTGCCGCTGGCCTATGAAGTGTCGGTCCTGACGGCGCGCGGCGTCGATGGCGCTTCGGTGGTGTATCCGATCGCCGAAAACGTGCACCGCGACGGCGTGTTGTTTACCACCACCGTGCCGGGCCCGAATGTGTCGCCTGACTGCGCCGCAAAAGCGCAGCGCGCGGCGCAGGCCATGGTGGCCGAGCTCGGTTATGTGGGCGTGCTGTGCATCGAGTTTTTCGTGCTGGCCGACGGTTCCTTGGTGGTCAACGAAATGGCGCCACGGCCGCACAACAGCGGCCATTACACGATGGACGCCTGCGTCACCAGCCAGTTCGCGCAGCAGGTGCGTGCCATGGCGCGCTTGCCGCTGGGCGACACGCGCCAGCATTCGCCGGCCGTGATGCTCAATCTGCTGGGCGACGCCTGGTTTGCCGATGATGACGATGCCATCCGTGAACCGGCCTGGGACCAGGTGCTGGCGCTGCCGGGCGCCTGCCTGCATCTGTACGGCAAGGACGATCCGCGCCGTGGCCGCAAGATGGGTCATCTGACCCTGGTCGCCGCCACCTTGCCCGAAGCGCAAGCACGGCTGCGCGACACCTGCCTGATCCTGGGCATTGCGCCGTGAGCGACATGATTACTGCAGCGGCCGCCTTGCTGGAAGCGGGCGCGCTGGTGGCCTTTCCCACCGAGACCGTGTACGGCCTGGGCGCGGACGCGGAAAACCCGCTTGCTGTCGCGCGCATCTATCAGGCCAAGGGCCGGCCGTCCGACCACCCGGTGATCGTGCACGTGGCGCCGGGCGCCGATCTGGCGCACTGGTGCGACGAGCTGCCGCTCGAAGCGACGCAACTGGTGGCCGCTTTCTGGCCCGGTCCGCTGACCCTGATCGTCAAGCGCGCCGCGCAGATTCCCGATGCGGTGTCCGGCGGCCAGGATACGGTCGGTTTGCGCTGCCCTTCGCACCCGGTGGCTATCGCATTGCTAACCGCCTTCAAGGGCGGCAAGGGTGGCGTGGCGGCGCCGTCGGCGAACAAATTCGGCAATGTCAGCCCGACCACCGCGCAGCATGTGCGCGATGAATTCCACGCCGAACTCGATAGCGGCCTGCTGGGCGCGGTGCTCGATGGCGGCCAGAGCGAGGTCGGCATCGAGTCGACCATCGTCGATCTGTCGCGCCTGGCCACGCATGGCCCGGTGCTGCTGCGTCCCGGCCATATCAGCGGCGAGCAGATCGCGGCGGTGATCGGCCAGCTGCCGGCCTTGCCCGACGCGGCCGCGCCGCGCGCCTCCGGCACGCTCGATTCGCACTATGCGCCACATACTCCTGTTGCGATGCAGCACGGCGACCTGCTGGGCGAAACGCTGAATCAGCTGCTCAATGCCGGGCGCCGGGTGGCGCTGATTCATTACTCGGACTTGCCGCCGGCGTCGGCCAGCGTGCGCCTGGAGGCGAACCCCGCTTCCTACGCACATGCGCTGTACGCCTCGCTGCGCACGATGGACCAGGTTGGCGCCGAGCTGATCCTGGTGGAAGCGCCGCCCACCGGCCCGGCCTGGCTGGGCGTCAATGACCGCCTGCGGCGCGCCGCATTCGGCTCGACCGGCATCCTGCAGCAATTTCTCAGCATCTGAAACCAGCCCCGCAAGGGGCTTTTTCTTGATGCAACGCAATACAAATCATTGCCACGAATCATGACTCTTGCGCCATAATCGGCTGCATCGCCCTGTCTTGCCGGTAGGGAAAGAGGTGTTGTAATTTGGCTGTTTTTTCAAGCGTAATTTCTATACAAGCGTAACGAACGATGGCATATTAGTTGGGTAGCGAATAGCACGCCCGTTCGTTTGTAAACCAAAAAAAGACCATTAGGAGACAAAATGCAATACACCAAATTCGCGCTTGCCGCGCTGACAGCGGCTGTCCTGGCCGGTTGCGGCGGCTCCGGCGGCGGCGACCAGACCCTGAAAGTCAAGTACACGGCACAAGTCTCGTTCGGCGACAGCCTGTCCGACGTCGGTTCGTATGCAGTCGGCACGGTCGCTGCCCTGAAAGGCGGCAAATTCACCATCAACGGCGACAATACCGCCATCAATCCCGAGCTGACCGGCAAGAACTGGACCGAGCACCTGGCCGCGCAATTCGGCCTGCCAGCGCCATGCGCCGCCGAAACCGGACTTGAAGGCAATGCCGCACAAGGCTTTTCGGTGGCCCGCGTCAAGAAGGCCGGCTGCTTCGGCTACGCCATGGGCGGCTCGCGCGTGACCAACCCGGTCGGCCCGAATAACAAATTGACGGGCAGCGCGCTGGGCGCCCTGACCGTGCCGGTGACCACCCAGATCGCCAACCACCTGGCGGCATCGGGCGGCAAGTTCAGCGGCACCGAAGTGGTGTTCGTGATGGCCGGCGGCAATGACTTGCTGTTCCAGCTGGGCTCCTTGCAAGCGGCCGCCACGGCCGCCGGCACCGCCGCCGGCAGCGCCACGTTTGCCAGCACCCTGATTCCGCTGCTGGCCGCCGGCGCCACCAACCCTGCCACCGCCGGTGCCGCCATTACCGCTGCCGTACGCACGGCCAGCGCGGCGCCAGGCGCCACCACCACCACCATCGTGACGGCCGCAGTTGGCGCCGCTGCTGTGCAGCCAGGCAATTCGGCGGTCGCTTCGGCTGCCGTGTATGGCCCGATGGTGACCACGGCACAAACCGCCGCCACCGCCGCCGGCGCCAAGGCCGGCGCCGACTATGCCGCCGCCAACGGCCCGGCACTGGTGACCGCCATGGGCACGGCCGGCACCGAACTGGTAGCGCTGGTGAAAGACCAGATCATCGCCAAGGGCGCGACCCATGTGGTCGTCAACAACCTGCCGGACGTGGCCAATACGCCATCGGGCCTGAGCAAGGATGCCAGTACCCGCGCCTTGATCAACGCCATGGTCAGTGCTTTCAATACCCAGATCAGCACCGGCCTGGCCGCGAATGACAAGGTGCTGATCGTCGACGTGTTTGCCGTCAGCAATGACCAGGCGACCAATCCTGGTCCGTATGGCCTGACCAACGTCAAGGAACCGGCATGCGACCTGACCGCCGCCAAGAATCCGCTGGGCAGCTCGCTGGTGTGCAACGGCAGCAACCTGATCGCCGGCGACGTCAGCCATTACTCCTATGCCGACGATGTGCATCCTTCGCCGTTCAACAACCTGTTGCTGGCGCGTTATGTGGCCAAAGACATGGTGACGCGCGGCTGGCTGTGATCGGGCAGCGCCCCGGCCATGCCGGGGCGCCTGAAGAGATGACTGGATAGTCCACTATCCGCACATGATGAATCAGGAGACAACATGAACAAACGTTTCAATAGCGCGGCGCAGTTGCTGGCGGCCATCGCGGCCATGACGCTGGCCTCGGCCGCTTCGGCGCAAAGCGCAGGTACTTTTACCGCCAAGGTCGGCCTCAACAAGATCACCCCGCATGTCACCAGCGGCGACATGACGGCGCCAGCCTTGCCGAACACCAAGGCCGATGTCGAGTCCGACACCAAACCGATCCTGACCCTGGCCTATATGGTCACCGACAATATTTCGGCCGAGATGCACCTGGGCGTGCCGTACAAGCATGACCTGGTGGGCGATGGCGCCATCAAGGGCACCGGCAAGCTGGGTACCTCGGAAGTACTGCCGCCGACCTTTCTGATGCAATACCGCTTCTTCCAGGCCGATACCATGATCCGTCCTTACGTCGGCGCCGGTTTGACGTATGCCTACTTCCAGAAGGAACGCGGTTCGGGCGCGATGACGGCCCTGCTCGATCCGGGTGGACCTCCATCGACGTATCGCCTGAAAAACAAGCTGGCCGGCAGCATCCAGCTGGGCGCCACCTTGGCTTTCAACGAGCGCTGGTTCGCCGACGTGGGCATCATCAAGACGTATCTGAAAACGCGCGCGACGTTCTCGACCGGTCAGACGCAGGATATCAAGCTGGACCCGACCGCCGTCAGTGTTGGCATCGGCTACAAGTTTTTCTAAGTAATCGTCAGGAAATTATTGTGAAGTTATGACGAACAGAACCGGATGCTATGCAAGGCGCCGGTTGCGACGCAGTGCGAGCACTGCTAGCAGCAGGCAACGCCGCAGAGCGCCGGTTATGGAAGTCAGAAATCACAAGAATTTATTGGGGGTTACTTAAGATAGCTGCAGTCGAAAAAAATCCGCCAGCTGGCGGATTTTTTTTCGTCCCGTCATTCGGGCAGGGTACTGAACTTGCCGTGATGGAAAATCAGCGGCGGCTGGGCCGTGTACGCGCATTGCTCGACTTCGCCGACAAAGATGACATGGTCGCCTTCCGGGTAGCGGCTGCGGTTATGGCATTCGAACCAGGCCGAGGCGCCTTTCAGAATCGGCTGGCCGGTGCGCGACAAGTCATATTCCACGTCGTCGAAGGGATTCGGCGTGCGGCGCGAAAAACGCTGCGCCAGTTCGGCCTGGCCGGCACCCAGTACATTGATCACATAGTGCGAGTTGCCGCTGAAGATGGGCATGCTGTTGGCCGCCTCGCCCAAACTCCACAGTACCAGCGGCGGCGACAGCGACACGGAATTGAAGGAACTGGCCGTCAGTCCGCGGAAGCTGCCGTCGGCCAGGCGCGTGGTGATCACCGTCACGCCGGTGGCAAATTGCGACAATGCCTGTCGGAAATGAGGTGTATCGAATGCTTGCGCCGGCGCGCGGGGAGAGAGTGTGTTCATGGGAGACCTGTCTGTTTGACGCCATTATGCCAAAAAATCACCGTTACGGCGCAAACATGGCCGGAAAGGCAAGTGGCACGCTGGCGGCAGGCGGCGCGGGTTTGCGCTACAGTGGTGGAACAAGCAAGATTGTCATGACGAACAATGAGCGACTTGGGAGCACGAGATGAGCGAGCAGATGGAGGTGGCGGTACTGGGTGGCGGCTGTTTCTGGTGCCTGGACGCGGTCTACCGGCAGGTACGCGGCGTGACGGCGGTGGCGTGCGGCTATGCCGGCGGGCACCTGCCGCAGCCCACGCACGAGCAGGTGGCCACCGGTGGCACGGGGCACGCGCAGGTGGTGCGGCTGGCATTCGATCCGGCCATCGTCAGCTACCACGACGTGCTGGAAGTGTTTTTCACCAGCCACGATCCGACCACCGTCAACCGGCAGGGCAATGACGTCGGCACGCAGTACCGCTCGGTGATCTTCGCCCAGTCGGCGGCGCAGGAAGCGGTGGCGCGCCAGGTGATCGCCGAGATGGCCGGCGTATGGGATGCGCCCATCGTCACCGAAGTATTGCCGGCCGCACCCTGGTACCAGGCCGAGGACGCGCAGCAGGATTATGTGGCGCGCCACCCATTGCTCAGTTATTGCGCACTGGTGGCGGCGCCCAAGGTCGACCAGTTTCGCGCCATCTACGCCAGCCTGGCCAAAAACTAGTGCGCCAGCACCGGCGCCTGCGGTGGCAGCGCGATCGGTTTTGAGTCGTACATGTAGTTGCGCGACCACGGCAGGGTAGTGGCGCGCCGGCCGGCCTTGATGCAGACGATCTGGTACAGGCTGATCAGGTCTTGCTCGAAAGCATAGCTGCAGCCGGCCAGGTAGACGTGCCAGATGCGAAAGCGCCGCTCGCCCGCCAGCGGCCGGATCTGCTCGGCATGCGCTTCGAAGTTTTCGGTCCATAGCGCACACGTGCGCGCATAGTGGCGGCGCAGGTTTTCCACGTCCAGCACTTCCAGCCCGCCTTGCTGCATGGTTTTCAGCACGTTGCCGATATGCGCCAGCTCGCCATGCGGAAACACGTATTTTTCGATGAACTCGCCGCCGCCGTAAGGCGTTTCGCCATTGTCCGGATCGGTGGACGTGATGCCGTGGTTCATCGCCATGCCTTCCGGCGCCAGCAGCTTGTTGATGATGGCAAAATAATCGGGCAAGTGCTTCAGGCCCACGTGTTCGAACATGCCGACGCTGGTAATGCGGTCGAACTGGCCCGCGACGTCGCGGTAGTCCTGCAGGCGGATCTCGACCAGGTGTTCCAGGCCGGCCTCCGCCACGCGCGCGCGCGCCAGCTGGTACTGGTTTTCCGACAGGGTCACGCCGACGCAGCGGGCGCCATATTGCTGCGCGGCGCGGATCACCAGCGCACCCCAGCCGCAGCCGATATCGAGCAGGCTCTGGCCCGGCTGCAACTGGATTTTTTTCAGGATATGGTCGATTTTCTTGACTTGCGCCTGCGCCAGGGTTTCATCGCCGTGCTCGAAATAGGCGCAGGAATATACCAGGGCCGGATCGAGGAACTGTTCGTAGAAGGCATTCGACACATCGTAGTGATAGCGGATCGCTTCGGCGTCCTTGCTCTTGTCGTGCGTAAAGCTGCGCACGATGCGGGCCAGCTTGCCTTCCGGCTTGAGGGTGTTGCGCGCCAGGGCATTGCAGATGGAAATCATGTCCTGGGCCGTGCCCTTGACTTCGATATTGCCTTCCACATAGGCCGACCCCAGGTTGGCCAGCGACGGGTTGAGCAGGTAGCGGGCCGAGGCGACCGTGGGCAGGCGGATGGTGACGCGCGGCGCTTCGCTCGACAGGTCGACGTGCTGGCCGTTCCACAATTCTATGCGCAGCGGCAAGGCAGCCTTGCTGCGCATGCCGTCTATCCAGGACTTGAGTTGGTTTTGAACAAACAAGATGGCCTCCAATGAAGCGGCCGCGTTGGCGGCCGTTAATTGAACAACAATATTATTCAGATCCTACCCTCATAGCCTACACCCATATCGATCAGTTTGCTCTGCGCCTGCGCCAAGCGCTATGGTTGCAAACGCTCCATGCTCCAGGCCCCGTCGGCGCCGCGGGTAAACACGATGCGGTCGTGGAAGCGCGAGCGGCGGCCCTGCCAGAATTCGATTCGCTCCGGCTGCAGGCGATAGCCGCCCCAGTGCGCGGGACGCGCCGGCGTGTCACCGGCCACGGCCGCCACGGCGTCAAAATTGGCTTCGAGTTCGGCACGGCTGGCAATCGGCGCGCTCTGCTGCGAGGCGATGGCCGACAGGCGGCTCAGCAAGGGGCGCACATTGAAATACTCGTCGCTCTCGGCGGCCGAGGTTTTGACCACCGTGCCTTCGATACGCACTTGCCGTTCCAGTTCACGCCAGAAGAACAGCAGCGACGCCTGCGGGTTTTGCTCCAGCTGCTGGCCTTTTTCGCTGTTGTAATTGGTGTACCAGGTAAAACCGCGTGCGTCGAATTGCTTGATCAGCACGATGCGCGAGCTGGGCTTGCCTTGAGGGCTGACGGTGGACAAGGTCATCGCGTTCGGTTCACCGACCTGTGCCTTGAGCGCTTCCTCAAACCATTTCTGGAATTGCGCCACCGGGTCGGCCAGCACATCGGCTTCGGACAGGCTGGAATGCAGGTAATCGGTGCGCATGGCGGCCAGGGCGGCGGCAGGGTCGGCCGCTGCCGCTACCTCTTCTGGCGCAATCCCGCGCCGGCGCTGCATGGCCGTGCCCAGTTGTTCCATCTGCTGCGCGCTGAACAGGCGCTTGGCCATGGGTGCCAGTTGCCCTTCTTCCTTGCTCATGTGCGCGTGGTAGGCGTCGACATAGGCGTTTACGCCATCAGGCGACAGCTCGGTGCTGGCGCCGGCGGCAATCGCATCGAGCTGCGGGCGCAGGGTGGACCAGGCCTGGTCCATGCGCTGATGGTCGGCCAGGATTTCCGGCACCAGGGTCGCCAGCAGGGCGGCGTCGGCGCCGCTGGCGGTGGCCTGCAGCATCGGCATCAGGTCCTGCTCTTCATCGTCGTGATGCAGGTGGGCGGCCTTGTTGAAGTATTGCAGCACCGCCTTGGCCGCCTGCTGGGCCGCGATCGTATTGCCTTGCTGGGGCAGGTAGGCCAGCAGGTTTTGCAGGGTCGTCAGTTGCTTGCGGATCTTGTCGTGGCAATGCTTGAGCACGGCAATCGGCTGGTCAAAGCCGGGAACGGAGTCGAACAGCGGAGCGGTCATGTTGTGCTTTCTTGAAAACAGTGTTGGAGTGGGGCGACAGTTGCGGCATGCCAACCACCAGTGTCAGTCATTTTAGAATATCCGTCAGCGCCGTGTCCGTTAAAATGGCGCCATGCATACCTCCACCCATGAACTTATTTCCCCGGACTTGACCGAGATCGATTTTGAGCGGCGCTTCGGCGGCATCGCCCGCCTGTATGGCGCGCCGGCACTGGCGCGCTTTCGCGCCGCCCATGTGTGTGTGATCGGCGTGGGCGGCGTCGGTTCCTGGATCGTCGAGGCTTTGGCCCGCAGCGCCGTCGGACATTTGACCCTGATCGACCTCGATAACGTGGCCGAGTCGAATATCAACCGCCAGATCCAGGCCATGAGCGACACCATCGGCAAGGCCAAGATCACGGCCCTGGCCGAACGCATCAGCCTGATCAACCCGTTTTGCCAGGTCACGCAGGTCGAAGACTTCATTGCCCCCGATAACCTGGAGCAATTGCTGGGCGGCCAGCAGTTCGATTACCTGGTCGACGCGATCGACAATGCCCGCTCGAAAGCGGCGCTGATCGCCTGGTGCCGCGGCCGCAACCTGCCGATGCTGACCATTGGCAGCGCCGGCGGGCAAACGGACCCGACCCTGATCGCCGTGCGCGACCTGGCGAAAACGGAACAGGAACCGCTGCTCAAGCGCGTGCGCAAGCATTTGCGCACCGACTACGGTTTTCCGCGCGGCGTGAAAAACAAGTTCAATGTCGACGCCGTGTTTTCGATGGAGCCTTTGACCACGCCCGAGACCGGTGACGCCTGCGAGATCGGTGACACTGCCGCCGGCGTGACCGGCCTGAACTGCGCCGGCTTCGGTTCCAGCGTGGTGGTCACGGCCAGTTTCGGCATGGTGGCCGCCGCGCACGCCCTGAAAAGCCTGCGCCAGCCGCAGGCCGAGGCCTTGCCCGACGCGGCCTGAGCGTTCAAACAAACTGGCGGCTGGCCAGAACATGATAGTCGCCGCTGCTCTTGATCGATTCGACCAGCACCAGTTCGCCCGCCTGCCAGGTGACGGGCGCGAACGGCGCGGCTGGCGGCGGCCCCGCCTTGCGCGCCAGGGTCACGTGCGGCGTAAAGCGGTCGTGCTCGAAGGCGGGCGCCAGGCCGGCGCCAGCGAGCCGCTGCATCAGCGCGGCGCGCAGCGCCAGCAGTGCCGGCGGCGTCTCGCGCAGCGCGGCCCAGCTCAGATCGGCTTTGGGAAAATGACTGTAATGGTCGAAGCACAAGGTCATCGCGCTGGCCGGCACCTCATCGAGGATGCTGTGCAGCACCGGTACCTCGTGCGCTTCGCGCTGGCCCAAAAAGGCCATGGTCAGGTGCAGCTTGTCGGTGCGCGAGGGCGTGCCGCCGACGGCCGGCTGCAGCGCGGCCAGGGCGGCGCGGGTGGCCGCATCGGGCCACAGGCCATAAAACAGGCGTGGCTGTGGTGACAAGTTTTTCATATCGCTCCCATGGTTTGTTATTATTGTCGCGCATCCTGCCCATCAGCCATGGCAGGGTCTGACTGAAATCTCATTGAAACTCAAGGAAAGTAACCATCATGACGCGTAGCTCCGTATTGTTTGCCCTGATCTGTTCCGTCGCCGCGTCGCTGGCGCAGGCGCAAGTCCCCGCTCCCGTACCGGCGTCGGCCGTATCGATGAGCCCAGGCCCTGCGGCCGACAAGCTGATCATTATCGACAACAAGGTTGGCGCCGGCAAGGAAGCGGCAGCCGGCAATACCGTCAGCGTGCATTACACGGGCTGGCTGTACCGTCCGCTGGCGAAAAACTCGCGCGGCAAACAGTTCGACAGCTCGGTCGGCCGTGGCCCGTTTGACTTCCCGCTGGGCAAGGGCATGGTCATCAAGGGCTGGGACCAGGGCGTGGCCGGCATGAAAGTGGGCGGCAAGCGCACCCTGATCATTCCTGGCGAACTGGCTTATGGCCCGCGCGGCGCCGGCAATGGCGACATTCCACCGAACTCGGCACTGATCTTCGATGTCGAATTGCTTGATATTAAGTAATTGATTATTTGGCAGCAACGTCCTCGCGCGTTGCTGTCAAAGGCGGTAGACTGGGGCCTCCTGCAACCGTGGAGACTCCCCCATGAATATCGCCAACGACGTCACTGAACTGATCGGCAATACCCCGCTGGTGCGCATCAACCGCATCGCCGCCGGCAGTGTGGCCACCATCCTGGCCAAACTCGAATTCTACAATCCCGCCCACAGCGTCAAGGACCGTATCGGCCTGGCCATGGTCGCGGCCGCCGAAAGCGCCGGCCTGATTCATCCCGACACCGTCATCGTCGAGCCCACCAGCGGCAATACCGGCATCGCGCTGGCGATGGTGTGCGCCGCGCGCGGCTACCGCTGCACCCTGGTCATGCCCGACACCATGAGCCGCGAACGGCGCATCCTGCTGCGCGCCTACGGCGCCGAACTGGTCTTGACGCCAGGCAGCGAAGGCATGCTGGGCGCCATCCGCAAGGCCGAAGAACTGGTGGCCGCCGACCCGCGCTATCTGATGCTGCAGCAATTCAATAACCCCGCCAATCCCGCCATCCACCGCCAGACCACGGCCGAGGAAATCTGGCGCGATACCGATGGGCAAGTCGACATCGTCATCGCCGGCGTCGGCACCGGCGGCACCATCACCGGCATCGGCGAAGTGCTCAAGGAACGCAAACCCGGCGTGCAGATCATCGCGGTGGAACCGGAAGCGTCGCCCATGTTGTCGAAGGGCACCAAGGGCCCGCACCCGATCCAGGGCATCGGCGCCGGCTTCGTGCCGCAGATATTGAACACCGCCATCTACGACGAAGTCATCTGCGTCAAGAGCGACGACGCGTTTGCCACCGCGCGCCTGGCCGCCAGCGATGAAGGCTTGCTGGTCGGTATTTCGTCCGGCGCCGCCCTGTGGGCCGCCTTGCAGGTGGCGCAGCGCCCGGAAAACACCGGCAAGACCATCGTCACCATTATCCCGTCGTTTGGCGAGCGCTACCTGAGCACGGCGCTGTATGCGGGGCTGGGCGACTAGCGCTTTTCCGTTATTGTGCGCAAGTCGACCGCGTCGGCCAGCGCGCGGTTGCCGGCGTCGCCCGGGTGCAGATGATCGCCCGAGTCGTAGGCCGGCAGCAGGCGCAGCGGGTGGGCCGGATCGCGCAGCAGGGCATCGGCATCGAGCACGCCGTCAAAGCTGCCGCTGCTGCGTATCCAGGCATTGAGCCGCTGGCGCAGCTCATCCTTGCCGGCATCGTGATAATCGGCCAGCGGCGTGCCGGGCAGGGCGCCGTCGAATGGCGTCAAGGTGGCGCCGATCACGCGCACGCCATGGCTGCGCGCCTGCGCGGTCAACTGGCGATAGCCGTCTGTCAGCTCCTGCAAGGTCGGCCGCCGGCCATGCGGATCGAAGGCCGTGCCGGGCCAGCTGATGTCATTGATACCCAATAACACGATCACCGTGCGCACGCCCGGCTGGGCCAGCACGTCGCGTTCAAGCCGCGCCAGCGCATTGGCGCCCATGCCGTCGGCCAGCAGGCGCGCGCCGGAGATACCCGCATTGATGACGGCCACGCCATGCGGCGCCAGCCGTTCGGCCAGCAGGTCGGGCCAGCGCGTATCGCGCCCCAGGCTGGCGCCGGCGCCATCGGTGATCGAGTCGCCCAGCACGGTCACCGCTTGCGTAGCTGTGCTGGCTTCAACCTGGATGCTGCTCAGCAAGAGGCGCGCCGTGGTCGTGGTGGCGCTTGCCTCATCGAGACTGCCCGCGCCCGTCTGCTGGCCCGGCGCGATCCAGGCCGTCTCGCGCCCGTCCCAGTGAAACGTGGCGAGGGCGGTGTCCTGCGGCAGATGGAAGCTGACCGTCAGGCGGGCCAGGTCGGGCACGGTCAGCGCAATCGGATCGCTGACCAGCGGCGCGCCCGGGGCGATGCTGGCCGTATGGCGGCCGGAAAATCTCACCGTGCGCAGGCTGCCCGCTTCGATGGCAGATCTTTTACCGGCCAGCGCCAGCGTGACTGCGCCAATCTGCAGCGGCGTGGCGCCATGGGCATTCGACAGCACGATGCGCACGCGCTGGCCGCCCACGCTGACGCGCGCCACCTGCCGCACGGTCTGGTCATGCAGGCGGGCCGGCACATTCGCGGGCAGGATGAAGTCGCCGCTCCAGACGGCTTGCGGGCTGGCGCTCCAGCTGGCCAGCCAGGTGGTGTCGGCGCCGGCAACGGGGGCGGTGGCCAGCAGCAGGGCGGAAAGGGCGGCATACAGTTTCATGGTGGAAGGCTCGTTAATGGAAAGACTCGATGATGGCCTCACTTCCATTCATGCACTAGACTATGCGAACGAAGAACATTTATGAGTTGAATTCACATGGGAACTCGCGACGTCAACCGTTCGGGCGAACTGGAAGTATTCGTGCGCGTGATCGAGCTGGGCGGTTTTTCGGCGGCCGCGCGCGCTTGCGGCATGACGCCGTCGGCCGTCAGCAAGCTCGTCTCGCGGCTGGAGCAGCGCTTGGGCGCGCGCCTGCTGAACCGTTCCACGCGCCAGCTGCAGCTGACGGCCGAAGGCTGCGGCCTGTATGAGCGTGGCGTGCGGGTGCTGGCGGCGCTGGACGAGGCCGAGCGCTGTGCAGGCGTGCAGGACACACCGCGCGGCCGCGTGCGCATCAATGCGAATGTGCCGTTCGGCCACCATTTTTTGCTGCCGCTGGCGCCGGTGTTTCTGGCGCGCTATCCCGGCATCACGCTCGACATCGTGCTGACCGATGCGGTGGTCGATATCCTCGAGCAGCGCACCGACGTGGCGGTGCGCGCCGGCCCGCTGAAAAGCTCGAACCTGATGGCGCGCAAGCTGGGCCAGACGCGCATGGTGATCGTCGCCTCGCCCGCCTACCTGGCGCGCTGCGGCACGCCGGCCACGCCAGGCGAGCTGGCCGCGCATAACCTGCTCGACGCCAATTATGCGCGCACCAATACCGGCTGGCCGCTGCGCCACGACGGCGGCGAATGCATCGTACCCGTGCTGGGCAATGTGCAGGCCAGCGATGGCGAAGCCTTGCGCCAGCTGGCGCTGGCCGGCGTCGGCCTGGCGCGCCTGGCGGCCTTCCAGGTACGCGACGACCTGGCCGCCGGCCGCCTGCGGGCGGTGCTGGAAGCATGCAATCCGGGCGACAGCGAAGAAGTGCACGCCGTGTATGTGGGGCAAGGCGGCCATGTGCCGCTGCGCGTGCGCGCCGTGCTTGATTTCCTGGCCGAGAATGTCAGCTTGTCGCCCAGATAGGCGCCAGTTGGGTGTTGCTGCGCAGTACAATACGGCACAGGCCGCATTGGTGCGGCCCGTCACCTGTCTTGAATGGAAATATGTTCCTGGTAAAACCTGAACGCCGCCGCCTGTTGCAGCTCGCTGCCACCGTGGTGGTCATTGCGCTGGGCCTGGCCTCGCGTGCCTTTCCCCAGTTCGTACCCGATAGCTTGGGCAAGTATCCGGGCGACGCCCTGTGGGCCATGATGATCGTGTTCGCACTGGGCATCTTTGCCACCCGCATGCGCACCTGGCAGCTGGCGCTGTGGGCCTTGCTGGTCTGCTTTGCGGTCGAGTTCAGCCAGCTCTACCAGGCGGCGTGGATCGTCGAGATCCGCGCCCACACCCTGGGCCACCTGGTGCTCGGTTCCTTCTTCGGCTGGGCCGACCTGATCGCCTACACGGCCGGGGTGGCCGTGGCGGCGATCGTCGATAACGTGGCGCTGTTCAAGCGCCGTTAGTTATTTGAGGTTCCCTTCCGCGTCGCGCACTTCCAGCGGTGCCAGTTTCAGCTTGGCCAGTTGCGGCGCGATTTTTGTCTGGTCGCCGACACCGATCACGATCAGCTTCTCAGGCTGCAGGTATTTCTTTGCCACCTGTTGCACCTGCTTGCCAGTCACGCTGGCAAAGCGCTGCGGCAGCAGGGTGTAGTAGTCCAGCCCCAGGTTGTAGACATAGGTGTTGGCCATGCTGGCGCTGACGCTGGCGTTGGTGTCGAACTGGCCCGGCAAGGACAGCACCTGCGAATTGCGCGCGTTCGACAGCTCCTTGGCGCTCAGGGGCTTGGCGATCATGGCGCGCAGTTCCTTCACCGTTTCCGACACCGCCGGGCCGGTCACGTCGGTGCGCACGCTGGCGGCGATCGAGAACGGGCCGGGCAGGCTGCGGTACTGGAACTGCGAGCGTACGCCGTAGGTATACCCCTTTTCTTCGCGCAAGTTCGTGTTCAGGCGGCTGGTAAACAGGCCGCCCAGGGCCGCGTTCATCACTTGCAGCGGTGCGTAGTCGGGCGTCTTGCGGTCGACCGCGATATTCGACAGGCGCAGCGCGGTTTGCGGCGCGCCCGGCTTGTCGACCAGGATCAATCTCGCCTTGCTGGTGGCAGGCGTGGCCGCCACGGACGGCGCCACGTCACCGGCTTTCCAGGCACCGAACTTGGCTTCGGCCAGCGCCTTCAGTTCGCTTTCCGTGATATCGCCCGAGACGATCAGCGCCGCATTGTTCGGCACGTAATGCTGCTGCCAGAAACGCTGCAGGTCGGCGCGGGTGGTCGCTTTCAGGGCCGCTTCCGTGCCCAGCTGGATATAGCCGTACGGGTGCTTCGGTCCGTACAGGGCGGCCGCTTCCACGCGGGCGGCGACAAAGCCGGCGTTTTCGCGCTGCTGCGCCAGGTTGCCGATGCGGCTGGCGCGCTGGCGTTCCACTTCCTCTTGCGGAAATTGGGGGTGCTGCACCACGTCGGCCAAGAGGTCCAGCGCTTGCGGGAAGGTGGCTTTCAATGAGGTCATCTGCGCGAATGAACTGTCGGCGCCGGAACCGGTACCGAGGAAGGCGCCCAGTTGCGCCACTTCATCGGCGATCTGCGGCGCGCTGCGGGTAGCCGTGCCTTCCTGCAGCAATTGCGCCGTAAAGCTTGACAGGCCGGGCTGGGCCAATGGATTGGCGCCCGAACCGCTTTTCACCACCAGCTGGCTGGCTACCAGCGGCACAGCCGGGTTGTAGTTGTGGATCACGGTCAGGCCATTGGCCAGGGTGAACGATTTGCCTTGCGGCAGCTTGATCGCTGGCGCCGGGCCGGCGCCCGGTACCTTGTTGCGCCATGGCTCGTCGGCATTGATGGCTGTGCCGGGCTGGGCCTTGACCTTGCCCGGCGCCGGTGTCGCCACTTCCGGGCCCAGGTCAGGCTTGCCGGGCACGCCGTACACCACCACCCGCGCCTGGGTTTTCAGGTAGGTGTCGACCGCGCGCTTGACGCCGGCCACCGTCACCTGGCGGTAGCGTTCGATATCTTTCGCCAGGTAGCCGGGGTCGCCCGTGTACTGGTTGTATTCGTTGAGCAAGTTGGCCACGCCGCGGCCACCGACTTTTTCCACCTGGCTCAGCATGATGGTTTCGATGCCGTTGCGGGCGCGCTCGATTTCCTTCTCGGTCGGGCCTTCCGCGCGCAGCTTTTCCAGCTCGGCATTCAGGGCCTGCTCGATTTCCTCGGGCTTGTGGCCGGGGCGGGCGGTGGCGTCGATGGTAAACATCGAGGTCAAGGCGGCCGAACCCTGGTCGGCGCCCACGTCCTGGGCGATCTGCTGGTCGTACACCAGGGATTTGTACAGGCGGCTCGACTTGCCACCGGCCAGGATCTGCGCGGCAATTTTGAGTTCCGCATCGTCTTTCGTGTAAGCCGACGGCGTCAGCCAGCCGAAATATACGCGCGGCAATTCGACGCGGTCCTGCACCACCACCCGGCGCTCGCTGGTGATGGCGGGCGTGACGACATTCGGTTTTTCCACCGCCGGGCCGCTCTTGAAGCTGCCGAAGTACTTGTTGACCAGCTCCTTGGTTTTCGCCTTGTCGATATCGCCGGCGATCACCAGGCTGGCATTGTTCGGGCCATAGTATTTGGTAAAGAATTCCTTGATATCGTCCAGCTTGGCGTTCTGGATGTCGGCGTGCGAGCCGATCACGCTGGCGTAATACGGATGGTTCTTCGGAAACAGCTGATGGAACAGCGCTTCCTGCACGATGCCGTACGGCGCGTTTTCCACGCTCTGGCGGCGCTCGTTGCGAACCACGTCCTGCTGGTTGGTCAGCGCCGTCTGGTCCAGCACGTCGAGCAGGTAGCCCATGCGGTCGGAATGGGTCCACAGCGCCAGTTCCAGCTGGTTCGACGGCACCGTGTCGAAATAATTGGTGCGGTCGAAATCGGTGCTGCCGTTCGAATCGGTGGCGCCCGCGCCTTCGAGCAGCTGGTCGGCCAGGCCGCGCGGCACGTGCTTGGTGGCGGCGAACATCATGTGCTCGAACAAATGGGCAAAACCGGTCAGGCCCGGCGCTTCATTGGCCGGCCCCACGTGGTACCAGATATTGACGGCGGTGACGGGCAGTTTATGGTCTTCGACCAGGATCACTTCCAGGCCGTTGGGCAGTGTGTATTTTTCGTAGGCAATGTTCGGCACGGCGGTGGCGCCGGCGGGCGCGGCCACGGCGGCCTCGGCGGCGTGGGCCAGCGTCAGCGGGGCGCCGTACAGCGACAGCATCAGGGCGGGTATGGCCAGCAGTTTGATCGGTTTCATGCGTGCTTCCAGTGAGGGTGGTAAAGAGTTCAGGGCTAGTGCCACAGCAGCGCCGCGCCGCCCAGCACCAGCAGGGCGCAGGCGAGCGAGACGATGGCTGCCGCGCCCAGCAAGCGCCATTCGCGCGGCGTAAACCAGGCGGGGCCGGCGGTGAGCGGCGGCGCCTGCGGCGCCTGCGTGATCGGCGTTATTGGCAAGGGGATGGGCGTGGCCAGCGGCGGCAGGCCGCCCGCCGCGCAGGCTTGCGCCGCCAGCGCCTGGGTGGCCGCGTCCAGCACGGCCAGCTGGCGCTCGACGGTCTCGGCCAGCACCGCTTCGTTCAGGGCGACCAGCGCAAAAATCGGGTCATCGGTATCGATCCTGATGCCGGTCTTGTCGAAAACGTGACTGCGCAGTTTGTGTTGGTCCACTACCATTGCACCTTGTCGAGTTGTTCGAAAATATCGCGGTAGACCACCTTGATGCGCTGTTTTTCCATGATGTTGAACTTGTCGTTCTGCAGCACTTCCTGCATCGTCAGGCGCGCCGTGTTCATCTTTTTCACGTCGGCGCCAAAGGTGTCCGGATTGCGTTGCGACAAGGTGATGCTGCCCTTGACGCGCGCGCGGTGCTCGGCATACGACTGCGATTCCATGAACTGCTTGCCCGACGCCGATTGCAGCAGGCCGAAGTGCTCGTTCTGCCACAGCACCAGCGGCACCTTGGTCGACTGCGCCGTGGCGACAAAACCGGTGGCCGTGTCGTGCAGGGTGTCGCCGCCGCCGACGATGGTGTGGATATACACCTTGCGGCCCGATTCTTCCAGCAGCGCGAAGCAGTCGTTTTCCAGCAGATAGCCCATCAGCGGCGAAAAGGTATTGGCGCCGTTGTCGACCACGCAGTTGCCTTCGGTCTCCAGGATGTCGATCATCAGCGCGTCAAAACGCTTCGGGTCGATCATGCGCCCTTCCGTCATCACCGGCACATGCTTGACGTTCATCGCCTTGTAGCGCGAGAAGGTGGCGTTTTCCTGGTCGGTGTCATAGCAGCGCAGCGGGGTGTCGTCCTTGCCGCCCATCCATTGCGCCAGCAGGGTCGACACCAGCGTCTTGCCGATGCCGCCTTTGCCCTGCAGGATGAAATGTACCGTGTTTTGCATTGCGACTACTCCAGGTGATTTGGGTCTGTAATAAGTGAAAAGGTCAATGGCAGGGCGCCGCGCCGCTGTCGGGCGCCGGCCGCGCGACTGTGCCGTCGTCCGGCACAGCCAGGTATTGCCAGCTGTAGCCGGCCTCGTGCAGGCGCAGCCTGAGCACGCCATGGCTGCTGTTGTCGCGCACTTCGCTGTGCGGCATGAAATAAAAGAACGGCGTCAGGAAGGCGCCGCCGGTGCCGATCACGAACTGGCGCAGGCCGCGTGCCTGATCGACATTGCCGCTGGCGTCCTGCGGCGCGAAGCGCTCGTAATCGTGGTCGTGGCCCGACAGCACCAGTTCGGCGCCCGCCGCGTGCAGCGCCTGCCAGGCCGGCTGCATGGTTTTTGGCGCGCGGTGGCCGCCCGAGCTGTACAAGGGTGCATGCCAGTAGGCCAGGGTGCAGCGCGCGGGGTGGCGCGCCAGGTCGTCCTTCAGCCAGGCCAGCTGTTCGTCCAGCCGCGCGGCCGGCAAATGGCTGTTGAGCGATATCACATGCCAGCTGCCGAGGGTAAAACTGTAGTAGTCGGGCCGGCCGAAGTAGTCGAAATAGCCGCTGGCCGCCTTCGAACCATAGTATTCATGGTTGCCGGGCGTGGGGTAGGTGCGCTCCTTGAAGCGGCCCCAGGTGGGCGCATAGCAATCGCGAAATTCCGCCGCCAGGCCCACCGGATAGGTATGGTCGCCCAGGCTCAGCACGGCGGCTTCCGGCTTGTCGGCCAGTTCCCCGTCGATCAGCTCGGCCGTCAGCGCCGCGCCCGTGTATTGCCAGCCGCGCTGGCGGCAATCGGCGATATCGCCGGCCGCGTAGACGGTGTAGGCCGGGCCGGCCAGGTAGGCAGGCGCAGTGGCGGGGGCGGACGGCGCGACGGCGCAACCCGCCAATAGCAGCAGGGACAGGCAGGCGGTAAACGGGGAAGACAAGGTCATGGACGGGGCTGGCGGCTGGCGATTGTTGAGAATAGTTGTTTTTTGTTGCGCAGGCAACCGCCTCCGCCATGCCGGGAAGGCAGCGCGCACTGGCGTTTTTACCACAACCATTTGCAAAGATACCATGTGGAGCAGCAAATCTGGTTATGATGAAGGGGAAAGAATACCATTGATACAAAGCAATTTTTGCGTGAAAAATCCACCCCAGAGTGTGAAAAGGTTGCCGTGCCGCTCTCCAGCCTCGATAAAAGCGATATTGATCGTCTCAATTTGCAGGGCCTGTCCTGCGTGGTGGGCAACCGCCGCCAGGCCAGGCGCCTGACACAACTGGCCCTGGCCGCCGCCGAGCGCCAGCAGTATCCGCGCGGCCATGCGTATGCCGAACTCAATCAGTGCTGGCTGGCCTATTATGGCAGTGAAGCGGAGCCGTCCAGTGCCGCGCTGCAGCAGTATTTCCATCAGTGCTATGACCTCGAAGGCAGCATGGAAGTGGCCGCGCTGCAGGGCGCCTACGCCAGCCGGCGCGGCGAATTTGCCGAAGCGGAACAGTTTTTCTTTCTGGCACGCAAGCTCGCCGCGCAGATTCCCGATTCCCTGCATAAATTCATGCTGTATGCGCGCCTGGGCGTCGATGCCCTGAACCGTGGCGACACGCAGGAGGGGCCGCGCAATTTCCTGCTGGCGCTCGATATCGCCGAGCGCTTCGGCACGCCAGCGCACAGGGTCAACAGCCTGTCGAACCTGGCCTCGTCGCAGCATGACCTGGGCAATGACGAAGATGCGATTCCCTTGCTGTACGAGGCGCTCGACATCATCGGCACGCAAAAGCTCAAATACCAGCACACCATCGTCTCGGCCAACCTGGCCATGTGTTTGCTGGCCACCGGCAAGCCGGCCGAGGCGCTGGCGCTGGTCGAGCCGTTTTACGAGTGGCCCGAAGACGACCTGGCGATCCGCGCCTTTTTGTTTTGCATCGCCGCCCATGCCGCCATTTCGCTGCAGCAATCGGACATGGCGCTGCAGCTGTTGCAGCGCGCCGAGCAATACGCGAAGCAGGTGCAGGACCTGGAGGAGCAGATGCATGTGTGGCTGGTGCGCGGCAAGCTCGACCTGCATGCGGGCGATGCCGCCACCGCGCTGGTGTCCTTGACGCAGGCACACAGCCTGCTCAGCTGGACACGCAATCCGTTTCACCAGCAGCAGATCCTGCGCGGCCTGTCCGACATCAACGCCCAGCTGGGCAACTGGCAGGACGCGTATGGCTTCCTGCAGCAGTATCACGCCGCCTTCGAAGCGAGCAGCCGTTCCGCGCGGGCCTCGCGCGTGCTGATGCGCAACCTGGAAAAAGAGATGCGCAATCTCAAGGCCGAGCGTGACAAGGCGCTGGAACTGCAGGCCGCGCGCGAATCGGAAAACGTCAAGCTCGAGCACCTGAACCGCGAACTGGCGCACCAGATCATGCACGTCAATTCGCTGCAGGACAGCCTGAAGGAGCAGGCCATGCGCGACCACCTGACGGGCCTGTACAACCGGCGCCATTTCGAAAGCTGCCTGAACGCCATACTGCACGAGGCGAATGGCGACGAACCGGTGGCCATCATCATCATCGACCTCGATTTTTTCAAGCGCATCAACGATACCTACGGCCACAACTTCGGCGACGAAGTGCTGATCCAGTTTGCGCGCCTGGTCGAAGGCCAGTTGCGCGGCAGCGACATGGTGTGCCGCTACGGCGGCGAGGAATTCTGTTTGCTGCTGCGCCAGGCCGACAGCCTGGTGGCGGCGCGCAAGGTCGACGATATCGCCGCGCGCTACCGCCAGTTGCTGATCAGGCAGGCGCCGCATAGCGTGTCCGGCTGCACGTTTTCGGCCGGCATCGCCGAATACCCGCTGCACGGCGCCGGCCGCCACGAGTTGCTGATGCGCGCCGACAGCGCCCTGTACGCGGCCAAGCAGGCCGGCCGAGACCGCTCGATGATCGCCCGGACTACGCCGTAAGCTTCAGCAGACCCTGCAAGGCGTGCGCCACCGCCTGCTCGCGCACGGCCTGGCGGTCGCCGGCAAAGACCAGGCGTTCCGTGCGCACCGCTCCGGCGCTGGCCCAGCCGAAACATACCGTGCCCACCGGCTTGCCCGGTACCGCGCCGCCGGGGCCGGCAATGCCGGTGGTGGCCAGCGCGACGTGCGCGCCGCTGTGCGCCAGCGCGCCTTGCGCCATGGCGGCCGCCACTTCCTCGCTGACGGCGCCGTGGCTGGCGATCAGCTGCGCCGGCACGCCCAGCATCTCGGTCTTGGACAGATTGGTATAGGTGACGAAGCCGCGCTCGAACCAGGCGCTGGAGCCGGCGATGTCGGTGATCGCCTCGGCCACGCCGCCGCCGGTGCACGATTCGGCCGTGGCCAGCAATTGCCCCTTGGCATGCAGGGCCTGGCCGACGTCGCGCGCCAGCTCAAAAAGATCGTTGTTCATGGGTCTGCAATAAGGTGGTCGGGTGCCGACTGTAGCACAGCGCACCGTGCCGCAAAAGGCGCGCACACGTCATAAAAGTTTCCCCTTTGACAGCGGATATGCGTACACTCATAGTCAAGGATGCCGGTCGCTGACCGGCGTGCGATTTACCGCAACCATCTTTTTCTTGGCTGTCCTCAACATGATCAGGCTGCGTTCGATTCGTCACAAACTGATGTCGATGGTGCTGCTCGGCACGCTCGTGGCGCTGTTCATTTCCCTCGCTGCCATCCTTGCTTATGACGTGCACAGCGCGCAGCGCAAGCTGTTCGCCGACTACCTGGCCATCGCGCTTGGCGTGACGGTGCTGGCGCTGCTGATGGCCTGGCTGCTGCTGGCCGAGGTCGAGCAGCGCGCGCAGGCGCTGGAACGCTCGAATCGCGAACTGGCGCGCGAGGCGGACCAGCGTGCGCAGGCGCAGCAGGAAGTGATGCGCCTGAACCAGGAACTCGAAGCGCGCGTGCATGAACGCACGCTGCAGCTGGAACTGAAGAATGGCGAACTGGCGCTGGCGATGCACGAGGCGCGCAGCGCCAGCCAGGCCAAGTCGGCCTTTGTGTCATCGATGAGCCATGAGTTGCGCACGCCGCTCAACGCCATCCTCGGCTTCGCGCAAATCCTCAGTTCCGACCGCCTGCCATCGACCCTGGAGCAAAAGAAAGAGTTTGCCGGCCATATCCTGAAAGCGGGCCGCCACCTGCTGACCTTGATCAATGAAATCCTTGACCTGGCCAAGGTAGAATCGGGCACGCTCAGCCTGTCGCTGGAACCGGTGGCCCTGCGGCCGCTGCTGGAAGAATGCCGCCACATGACGGCGCCGCTGGCGGCCGGGCGCGGCATCGCCATGGCGTTTGCCGATGATTGCCGCCTCAGCGTGCAGGCCGACCGCACGCGCCTGAAGCAGATCCTGCTGAACCTGCTGTCGAACGCCATCAAGTACAACCGCGACCAGGGTAGCGTGAGCATCGATTGCTCGGTACAGGTGGGCGGGCGGGTGCGCATCAGCGTGCGCGATACCGGCATGGGCCTCGACAGCGCCCAGCAGGCGCTGCTGTTCCAGCCGTTCAACCGCCTGGGGCAGGAGGGCGGTGCGCAGGAGGGCAGCGGCATCGGCCTGATGGTCACCAAGCGCCTGGTGGAATTGATGGACGGCAGCATCGGCGTGGCCAGCATGCCGGGCGCCGGCAGCACCTTCTGGATCGCGCTGCGCGCCGCCGATGCCATGCCAACCGCCAGCATGAATCTCACCAAACCGCTCGATATCGACGAATTCAATCACGCCGTCAACGGCGCGCTGGAACATGTTGCGCGGCAACCTACGCCGGGAGCGGCCGCATGATCAGCCAGGCCGACATCCATGGCGCGCGCATCCTGATCGTCGACGACCAGGAAGTCAATCTGCGCCTGCTGGAACACCTGCTGGAAAGCGGCGGCTACACCTCGCTCACCAGCACGGTCGATGCGCATGCCGTGGCCGCCTTGCACCAGCGCCACCAGTACGACCTGATCATTCTCGACCTGGTGATGCCGGCCATGAGTGGCTACGCGGTGATGGACGCGCTGCGCCCGCTGGAGCGCGAAGGCTATTTGCCGGTGCTGGTGATCGCGGCCGACCCCGGCGCCAAGCTGGCCGCACTGGAGGCCGGCGCGCGCGATTTCATCAGCAAGCCCTTCGATGCGCTGGAAGTGCTGACGCGCATCCGCAACATGCTCGAAGTGCGGCTGCTGCACCGCGCCGCGCGCCAGCACGGCGCCCGGCTCGAAAGCATGGCCAGCCAGCGCACGGCCGAGCTGCGGCGCTTTCGCGGCGCGATGGATGCCGCCAGCGACGCGATCTTCCTGCTCGACCTGCCAAGCATGGCGCTGGTCGATGTCAACCATGGCGCCTGCCGCCTGCTGGGCTTTGCGCGCGAAGAACTGCTGGCGCTGGCGCCCGGCGTGCTGCTGCCGGCGCCGCCCCTGCCGCCGGCCGGCTTGCCGGATGCGCCGGCCCACCTGGCGCTGGAGGCCAGCGAATGCGAACTGCTGCGGCGCGATCTGAGCCTGGTGCCGGTCGAGTTGACATGGCACTGGCATGTGCAGGGCACCGATGATGGCGAGACTGGCGAGACTGGCAACACTGGCGGCGGGCCGCTGCTGATCGCTGTGGCGCGCGATATCAGCGAGCGGCGCCAGGTGCAGGAACGCCTGAAGCACCTGGCCCATTACGACAGCCTGACAGGCTTGCCGAACCGCGGCCTGTTCTACCAGACGCTGGCGCAGGCGGTCGAGCTGGCGCAGGAAAAATCGTGGCGCATCGTGGTGCTGTTCATCGCGCTGGACCGTTTCAAAAGCATCAACGACACCCTGGGCGCGGCCCTGGGTGACGAATTGCTGCGCCAGTTCAGCAACCGCCTGGTGGCCTGCGTGCGCCTGCGCGACACGGTCGGGCGCCTGGGCAACGATGAATTCGCCCTGATCCTCACCATGAGCCGCAACCAGCAGGAAGCGGTGGCGGTGGCCAACCAGGTGCGCGACGCCCTGCGCGCGCCGTTCGACCTGCGCGGCCACGCGGCGACCCTGACGGCCAGCATCGGCATCGCCATGTATCCCGACGACGCGCAGGACCCGGAAACCCTGATCAAGTACGCCAACACGGCGATGGGCGGCGCCAAGCAGGCCGGGCGCGACGGCTACCGTTTTTTCACGGCCGGCATGAACGTGCAGGTGCTGGCGCGGCTGGACCTGGAACTGGCGCTGCGCCATGCGCTCGAGCACGAGCAGTTCATCCTGCACTACCAGCCCAAGGTCGACTTGCGCACCGGCCGCATCAGCGGCGTGGAAGCGCTGCTGCGCTGGCGCCGCCCCGGCTACGGCCTGGTGGCGCCGGCCGAATTCGTGCCGGTGCTGGAAGACACCGGCCTGATCGGGCGCGTGGGCGCCTGGGTGATCCAGGCCGCCTGCCGCCAGATCGCGCAGTGGCGCGACGAGGGCGTGGGGCCGGTGCGGGTGGCCGTCAATGTATCGAGCCGCCAGTTTGCCGAAGGCGACCTGGAAGCCGAAGTGACGCGCGCGCTGGCGCGCTACCAGGTGCCGGCCGAACTGCTGGAACTGGAACTGACGGAAACGGCGCTGATGTCGAACGCCGAACGCACCATCGTCGTGCTGGGCAAGCTCAAGAAGATCGGCGTGAAGGTGGCCATCGACGACTTCGGCACCGGTTATTCCAGCCTGGCGTATCTGCAGCGCTTTCCGATCGACAAGCTGAAAATCGATATCGCTTTCGTGCGCAACATTACCAGCAGCCCCAACGACGCGGCCATCGCGCTGGCCATCATCAGCATGGCGCACAGCCTCAAACTGAGCGTGGTGGCCGAGGGCGTCGAGTCGAGGCCGCAACTGGAATACCTGCGGCGCAACCGCTGCGACGAAATCCAGGGCTTTTATTTCAGCCGCGCCCTGCCGGCGCTGGAACTGGGCCAGATCATCGTCGCTGGCGCCGGCCTGCCGCCCGGCCACGACCCGGCCGCGCAACCGGCGCAAACCCTGTTGATCGTCGACGAGGACGTCAATGTGCTGTCCTCGCTGCACCGCCTGTTCCGCCCCGACGGCTACCAGATCCTGACGGCCAGCACCCCCGCCGAAGGCTTTGAAATGCTGGCCCTGCACCGCGTGCACGTGATCGTCTGCGACCAGCGCATGCCCGGCCTGAGCGGCACCGAATTTCTCAGCAAGGTCAAGGAACTGTATCCGGAAACCATACGCATCATCCTGTCCGGCTACACCGGCCTCGAAGCCGTGCTCGACTCGATCAACCGCGGCGCCATCTACCGCTTCTATACCAAGCCGTGGGACGACACCGAGCTGCGCGACAATATCCGGCTGGCGTTCCAGCATTACTGGATGGTCAATCAGCCGAGGGTGGGACGTTCGCAGCTGAGATAAACCAGGTGTGGCCCAGCAGTCGGACTGTTAAAATTGCTGTTTGCTTTCCTCGGCCTACCTGGAAGCATAGCCCGGTAAGCCAAGCCCATATGACACCTGTAAAACAACGTAGAAATGCCCAGCAACAGCTATCTCTGTCTGGTTTCGGTGATGCGACGGCGGTATTTCATGATGCAGCCGCGCCCCGTAGTGCTGATGAACGGGGAGCCATTTTTACGCGGCGGGTGGTCGTCGATTTCATTCTCGATCTGGTCGGTTATACCGCTGATATCGATCTGCACGAAACTTCGTTGCTGGAGCCATCTTTTGGCGATGGCGATTTTCTTCTGCCGGCGATTGAACGACTGCTGGCCGCACGTTTGAGAGCCCAACAGTCAGGCGCTCAGATTGGCTCGATTGATCATTGCATCCAGGCGGTCGAGCTGCACGCGGACAGCTATATGCTCACGCGAGATAAAGTGGTCGCCCTGCTGACACGCTCCGATTTTCCATCGGACGAAGCACAGCGTATTGCTCAGGTTTGGCTGGTGCAAGGAGATTATTTACTGGCAGACCTGCAATCAGAGTTTGATTTTATCGTTGGCAACCCTCCGTATGTGCGCCAGGAGCTTATTCCTGGCCCTTTGCTGGAAGAGTACCGCCGCCGCTACACGACACTGTATGACCGGGCTGACTTGTATGTGCCATTTATCGAGCGCTCGCTTCACCTGTTGAAAGATCGAGGACAATTGAGTTTTATCTGCTCGGATCGATGGATGAAGAACAAGTATGGCGGGCCATTGCGAGACTTGGTATCGCAGCAATTCCACTTGGGCGCGTATATCGATATGGTCGATGCCGATGCATTTCATTCAGAGGTGAGTGCCTATCCAGCCATTACGGTCATCTCAAGGAACCGTCCCGGCCCCACTCGTGTCGCCGAGCGGCCCCAACTTGATCACGATTATTTACGAACACTGGCGCTCGCTTTTCATTCTCCAGTAGTGGTGGATACCTTGATCCGTGAAATTACAGGCATCGTGTCGGGAAGCTCGCCTTGGATACTTGATTTGTCGGCTAAAACTCTCCTCATCAAGCGACTGGAAGCTGATTATCCGATACTTGAAGAGGTTGGTTGCAAGGTAGGAATAGGCGTTGCTACTGGCGCAGACAAGGTATTTATCGGTAAATTTGCTGAGTTGGATGTTGAAGAGGATAGAAAGTTGCCTTTGGCGATGGCGAAGGATTTGGCGAGCGGTCATGTGCTCTGGCGCGGCCATGGTGTCATTAATCCGTTTACCGATGAAGGACCTCTGGTCGACCTCGCCAAGTACCCCAAACTTCGCCGTTATCTTGAAGGCCATCGGCAGCAGATCATGGGCAGGCATGTGGCAAAAAAGAATCCCGAAAACTGGTACAGGACCATTGATCGCATCACGCCATCGCTGTCTTCGCGTCCCAAACTGTTAATTCCAGATATCCGTGGCGAAGCCCAGGTCGCATTTGAAAGCGGTAATCTCTATCCACATCATAATTTGTACTTCATTGTGTCGGATACGTGGGACCTGAGGGCATTGCAAGCGGTGCTACTCTCCAGTATCACGCGTTTATTCATCTCCACTTACTCAACGAAAATGCGGGGTGGGTATCTGCGATTCCAGGCGCAGTATTTGCGCAGGATACGTCTGCCAATATGGGACAGTGTCTCGCCTGCCATGAGAGAACGCCTGATCAACGCGGCCTCTGCCTTGGACATAGACGAATGCAACGAGGCGACAGCGGACCTGTACTCTTTAACCCAACAGGAGCGACACGCTCTTGCACATTAATCGAAAGAACCATGGCTCTTGACCTTGCAAATTACCAACAAAAGGCGGCTGAATCCATTATGGCGTTTTGGGGGAATCGGGAGAAGGCCAGACAAAAGCAAATCGAGGCCGGCGTAAAAGATCAGGGCGAACGGGCGGGGGTTACCGGCGGCAAGAATCTTGATGGCTTCGTGTCATTGATCCTGGATCTGGTCGCTGCCAACGGTTTGACCGATGCACAAGTTCATCAGCGATCTTCCCTGGTCACGCTCCCGGGTTATTTTCGGCCGACCAAAAAATGGGATCTGTTGGTGATCCACCACGATCGGCTTGTCGCCGCGATTGAATTAAAGAGCCAGGTCGGCCCTTCATTCGGGAATAACTTCAACAATCGGACCGAAGAAGCAATAGGGACGGCACACGATATCTGGACTGCTTATCGGGAAAATGCTTTTGGCAAGCATCCCAAGCCTTTTGTCGGTTGGCTGATGGTGGTTGAGGATGCGCCCAAGTCGCGCTCGCCGGTAAGCGACAAATCGCTGCATTTTCCGGTTTTTCCAGAGTTTCTGGGGGCATCATATTTGAAGCGTTACGATATCCTGTGCCAACGTCTGGTTCAGGAGCAGCTATACACCGCGGCATCAGTGATTGCCACGCCAAAAGAGGCGATCAATACAGGCGTGTATGAGGATCTCTCGCAACTGACCAGTTTGAAGAATTTCATCACGTCTTTTGCCGGTCATATCGCCATGGAAGCCGCATCCTCAGCACCATAGAAGGTGCCTCTCCAAAGCATACAAATCAGTCGCTGAAATGATCAAACGAACTGAGCCTCAAATCCAGCGCCGCGCCATTCGCGTCCACCAGCCGCAAGCCGGGCTCTGACTCGATGCGGCCTACACGCGTGGCCGGTGTGCCGCAGGCGATGGCCAGTGCGGCGATGGCGGCGCGCGATACAGCCGGCGCCGTGAAGCACAGCTCGTAATCGTCGCCGCCGGCGGCCGCGAACCGGCGGCGCAAGCCGGTTTCCTGCAGCGCCAGGATGGGGCCGGCGGGCAGGGCGTCGACATCCAGCGTGGCGCCCACCTGCGACGCTTTCAAAATATGGCCCAGATCGCCCACCAGGCCGTCCGAGATATCGATGGCGGCGTGCGCCAAGTTGCCTTCGGCCAGGGCGCGGCCCAGCGCCACGCGCGGCGTGGGCGTGTGCATGCGCACCGCCGCGCTGGCCAGTTCCTCGGCGGATAATGATTGTTCCATGCGGTAGCCGGCCAGCGCCAGACGCGCGTCGCCGACGCTGCCGCTGATCCAGATATCGTCGCCCGCCACGGCGCGGCTGCGGCGCAGCGCCTGGCCCGGGGCCAGTTCGCCAAACACGGTGATGCAGATGTTCAAGGGCCCCTTGGTGGTGTCGCCGCCGATCAGTTCGCAATCGTGGGCGTCTGCCAGCGCAAACAGGCCTTCGGCAAAGCCGGCCAGCCAGGCGCGGCTCGCTTGTGGCAACGCCAGCGCCAGCGTAAACGCCACCGGGCGCGCGCCCATGGCGGCCAGGTCCGACAGGTTCACCGCCAGGCTTTTATGGCCGAGCTTGCGCGGGTCGGCGCCGGCAAAGAAATGCCGGTCTTCCACCAGCATGTCCGAGGAAATCGCGATCTGCTTGCCTGCCGAGGGCGTCAGCAGGGCGCAGTCGTCGCCGATGCCGAGCGTGGCGCGGCCAGGGCGCTGGCGCACGAAATATTGTTTGATCAGGTCGAATTCGGAAAGGTTGTCGGGCTGGGCCATGGTCGATTGCAGTAGTGTGCCGGGACTCGATTATAGGCTGGCCTACAATGCCCATCGTTTCCATTTTTGTTGAGCCGCCATGAGCACTCCCGATATCCATGCCGTGCTGCAGTTGTATCTGCGCGATGGCCTGCTGCGCGACCCTGGCGTGATGGGTTTGCACAGCTTCGCGCGCGAGGAACTCGCAGCGCGCGGTTTTGACGCCTGCGGCAATCCGGCGCAGATCTGCCTGTATGAAGACCAGCGCCGTTTTAGGCGCGCGGGCAGGGCGGTGCATCTGGCCTTCAAGGTGTTTCTCGAGCAGGGCCGCTTGTGCGCGAATGGCCTGGAACTGGGCTATCAGCTCAGGTTGGCGGGCGTGCTGCGCGCCGTCGGCAAGCCGGCCATGCCGGCGTTCAGGGTGCTGCTGCGGCGCGACGCGCGCTGTGGCGCGCTGCTGTTCGACAACGGCCTGGTGGTGCAGTTCGCGGCCAATCTGCGCGGCGCGCCACGCCATTATTTCCTGACCCATGTCGAGGGCCACGTGCCAGCGCCGGCCGGCAGCGAACTCGACCTGCGCGCGGCCAGCCAGGCGCAGGTCGATGCCCTGTACGCCACCCATGCACCGGACCAGCTGCGACGCCTGGCGCGCCGCAAGCATGCGCCACTGCAAGAACTGATCCGCTTGCTGGCCTAGGCTTTTGCCTGTGTCATTCCCTGCAGCAGCTTGGCCAGCAGCTGGCCCAGCTGGGTTTGCTCGCGCGCGGTCAATGGCGCCAGCATGCGCTGCTCGTTAGCCACGTGCAGCAGCACCAGCTTGTCGATCAGTTCCTTGCCCTGGCTGGTGAGCGCCACCAGCACGCCGCGCCGGTCGGTCGGATGTTTCTGCCGTTCGATCAGGCCCGCCGTTTCCAGCCGGTCGATGCGATTCGTCATGCCGCCCGACGACAGCATCGCCGCCTCGTACAGCGCCGTCGGCGTCAATGCATACGGCGCGCCCGAGCGGCGCAAGGTCGCCAGCACATCGAATTCGCCGGGCTGCAGGCCGTGCTCGGCAAACAGGGGATTGAGCCAGTCGCGCGCCATCAGCTGCGCCACCGTGCCCAGTTGCCCCACCACTTGCATGGCGCGGGTGTCGAGCTGCGGCAATTCGCGCTGCCATTGTTCGGCCGCAAACTGGGCCCGCTGGTGTTCCTGCGGAGTGTCCGTCATGCCACCGCCTTTATCTTGACGTCGAGACTGTTTTTAATCTTCATGTTAAGATACTTTTCATCGAGTTAGTTTTCGTCAAATATTAAACCATGTGCCTCCCAGCGAGGCAAGGACTATCCATGTCATCGACAAGCGACACGCCGCAAACGCCTTCCACGGCCATCTTGGTGGCCGCCATCATTTTGCTGGGCCTCAATCTGCGCCCCATCCTGGCCGCCATCGGTCCCTTGCTCGGTGTGATCCAGGACAGCACCGGCATCAGCAGTGCCGACGCCGGCCTGCTCACCACGGTGCCGGTGTTCGCGATGGGCGTGTGCGCGCTGGCGGGTGCGCAATTGCAGCGCCGGCTGGGCGTGGTGCGCGGCGTCGGCATGGGCACTGCCATCATTGCGCTGGCCTGCGCCCTGCGCTGGCCCTTGCACGGCAGCGCCGGCCTGATCGCCACCGCCGCGCTCGGTGGCCTGGGCATCGCGCTGGTGCAAGCCTTGTTGCCGGCCTTTATCAAGCGCCACTTTCCGCAACGCGCCGGCCAGCTGATGGGCTTGTATACCACCGGCATCATGGGCGGCGCGGCGCTGGCCGCCGCCTCGGCCTCGCCGCTGGGGCAAACCCTGGGCTGGCAAATGCTGCTGGCGCTGTGGGCGCTGCCGGCCCTGGCCGCGCTGCTGCTGTGGCGCCGCGCGGCGGGCGGGCGCCGTGAGGTAGCGGGTGGCAGCAACGCCAGCTTGCCGGTGGGCAGCGGGCGCGCCTGGCTGCTGATGCTGTTCTTTGGCATCGGCACCGGCGCCTACACCCTGGTGCTGGCCTGGCTGCCGCCGTTTTATACCGAACTGGGCTGGAGCGCGGCACACAGCGGCCTGCTGCTGGGCGCCCTGACCCTGGTGGAAGTGCTGGCCGGACTGGTGGTCTCCAGCATCATCAACCGTTTCCCTGACCGCCGTCCCTTGCTGCTGGCGGTGCTGCTGTCCGTCTTGCTGGGCCTGGCCTGCCTGATCATGGCGCCCACGCTGCTGGCGATCCCGGCCGTGATACTGCTCGGTTGCGGCATCGGCGCGCTGTTTCCGCTGTCCCTGATTGTCAGCATGGACCATGTGACGGAGCCGGCCGGCGCCGGTGCGCTGCTGGGCTTCGTGCAGGGCGGCGGTTACATCATCGCCAGCAGCATGCCGTTTATTGCCGGCCTGATCCGCCAGCATTCGTCCAGCCTGGCCCAGGCGTGGATGGTAATGGCCGGTGGCGTGCTGTTGCTGCTGCTGATCGCGCTGCGCTTTGCTCCGGGTGGCAAGCTGCGCTAGCGTGCGCAGGCGAACTCACCCGAGCTGCTATATTTTGCAGCCTGGCCATACCGGGAGTCCATCGCGCATGCATATCGTCGACCATTATCTTGCCGGGCTGCGCCAGGCGCTGCCGCCGGTGCCACTGGCGCGGCTGGCCGGGGCGAGCGGCGCCAGCGCGGCGCAGCTGCAAAACCTGCTGCAGGCGTTTCCGGACTGCCCGGCCAGCTTGCTGGCCCTGTTGAGCCAGATCAATGGCACCCACTGGGACGATGATGACGATGGCGGCACGGCCGTGCTGGTGCTGGGTGCCGACGCCGCCATGGGCAGTTACCCCTATTTCCTGCGCTCGGTCGAGCAGATACTGGAAGACCGGCAACTGTATCCCGACAGCATCGTCGAGATTTATGGCGACCCGCCGGGCGATGATGACGTCGTGCTCGACAGCCGCATCGACGCGCGGGCCAGTGGCAGCGAACGGCTGTGCTTTGCACACTGCATGAACAATGGCGGCACTTCGATGCTGTATCTCGATTTTGCGCCCGCCGCCGGTGGCGTGATCGGGCAGGTCATCCGTTTCCTGCACGACCCCGATGAATATCGTGTGATTGCCGCCGGTTTTGATGATTACCTGCAATTGCAGATCCAACAGGAGTACGTCTTTGTCGACCCCGATCAATAAATCCGCCATCCTTGAACCTTACCTGGCTGGCGTGCATGCGCGCTTGCCGCAGGAAAGCCTGGACGCGCTGGCGCTGGCCACTGGCGCCAGCGCGCAGCAGCTCGACCGGTTGCGCCAGGCCTACCCGCTGTGCCCGGACACCCTGCTGCAGCTGCTGAGTATCTACAACGGCACCTATCATGAGAAATATGCTGGCGGCACGGTGTCGGTGTATTTGCTGGGCTCGGATGCGTACGAGTATCCGTACTACCTGAGCTCGGTCGAGCAGATCCTCGAAGACCGGCAATCGCGCCAGCGCAGCATCGCCGATATCTATGGCCATTACCTTGGCGAAGATCCCGGCATTGTCGACCCGCGCATCGACGTGACCATCCAGCAGGGCCAGCGGCTTTGTTTCTCGCACTGCATGAACAACGGCGGCAGTTCGGTGCTGTATCTCGATTTCAATCCGCCTGCCTCGGGCAAGGTCGGGCAGGTGGTGCGCTTCATGCACGATCCCGATCATTATCAGGTCATCGCCGACAGTTTTGACGACTACCTGCAGCTGCTGATCGATGAAGACTATGGTTTTTTGAGCGAAGACAATTTCGAATAAGATGATTTTTTCATCGTTAAAAATTATCGATATTTAATAATCGATAGTTTTTGATGTCAATCCGGTTTGTGCCGACATCGACCTTTACAATGGCGGGTTATGCGCTTTCGTGATATCAGACTATGCTTGCGGAAAATACCTAGCTAATTGAAAGTATCGGTCTGATAAAATCGCGAACACCCCGATCGACCAAACAGGAAGGCAGCACAGCATGGATTCGTCATCTGATAAAAAAGAAGAATTGCGTCAACAATTGCGCCTGGCCGCACTCGAATATCACGAGTTCCCGCGCCCCGGCAAGATCAGCGTGACGCCTACCAAGACACTGACCAACCAGCGCGACCTGGCGCTGGCGTACTCGCCCGGCGTGGCCGCACCCTGCGAAGAAATCGTCATCGATCCGGCCAACGCCTACAAATACACGGCGCGCGGCAACCTGGTGGCCGTCATCACCAACGGCACGGCCGTGCTGGGCCTGGGCAATATCGGTCCGCTGGCCGCCAAGCCGGTAATGGAAGGCAAGGGCGTGCTGTTCAAGAAGTTCGCCGGCATCGACGTGTTCGACATCGAAATCAACGAGCTGGACCCGGACAAACTGGTCGACATCATCGCTTCGCTGGAACCGACCTTCGGCGGCATCAACCTGGAAGACATCAAGGCGCCCGAGTGCTTCTACATCGAGCGCCAGCTGCGCGAACGCATGAAGATTCCCGTCTTCCATGACGACCAGCACGGCACCGCCATCATCGTCGGCGCGGCCATCCTGAACGGCATCCAGTATGTCGGCAAGGATATCAAGAACTGCAAACTGGTGGTCTCGGGCGCCGGCGCCGCAGCATTGGCCTGCCTGGACCTGATCGTCGACCTGGGCTTCCCGCTGGAAAACATTTTTGTTACCGACCTGGCCGGTGTGGTCTACAAGGGCCGCACCGAACTGATGGATCCGGACAAGGAACGTTTCGCGCGCGACACCGACGCCCGTACCTTGGCCGAAGTGATCCCGGACGCCGACATCTTCCTCGGCCTGTCGGCCGGCGGCGTGCTGAAACAGGACATGGTCAAGACCATGGCCAAGAATCCGCTGATCCTGGCGCTGGCCAATCCGAACCCGGAAATCGCCCCCGACGACGTGAAAGCCGTGCGCGGTGACGCCATCATCTGCACCGGCCGTTCGGATTACCCGAACCAGGTCAACAACGTGCTGTGCTTCCCGTACATTTTCCGTGGCGCATTGGATTGTGGCGCGACCACCATCACGCGCGAAATGGAAATTGCCGTGGTACACGCGATCGCCGAACTGGCGCACGCCGAGCAGTCCGACATCGTCGCCACCACCTATGGTTTCACCAGCCTGTCGTTCGGCCCGGAATACCTGATCCCGATGCCGTTCGATCCGCGTTTGCTGATCAAGATCGCGCCGGCGGTGGCGAAGGCGGCCGAAGAGTCGGGCGTGGCCACGCGTCCGATCAAGGATCTGCAAGCGTACGCCGACAGCCTGCAGCAATTCGTGTATCGCAGCGGCACCTTCATGAAGCCGCTGTTCCAGGTGGCCAAGAAAACCGCGAATGAAATGAAACGCATCGTCTACGCCGAAGGCGAAGAAGAGCGCGTGCTGCGCGCCGTGCAAGTGGTGGTGGACGAGAAACTGGCGCGTCCCATCCTGGTGGGCCGTCCGGCCGTGCTGGAAACGCGCATCCAGAAGTTCGGCCTGCGTTTGAAGCAAGGCGTCGACTTCGACATCATCAACCCGGATTTCGACGAGCGCTATCGCGATTACTGGACCACGTATTACGAGATGACCAGCCGCAAGGGCGTCACCGAGGAGTACGCGAAGCTGGAAATGCGCCGCCGCCACAGCCTGATCGGCTCGATGATGATCCACAAGGGCCATGCCGACGGCATGATCTGCGGCACCTTCGGCACCACCCAATTGCACCTGAAATATATCGACCAGGTGCTGGGCAAGCGCGCCGGCAGCAATGTCTACGCCGCCATGAACGTGCTGATCATGCCCGAGCGCCAGCTGGTGATGGTCGACACCCACGTCAATGAAAACCCGGACGCGGATCAATTGGCCGAAATCACCATCATGGCTGCCGAAGAAATGACGCGTTTCGGTTTGTCGCCGCGCGCGGCCCTGCTGTCGCACTCGAACTTCGGTTCCAGCGACAGTGCCTCGGCGCAGAAGATGCGCGCCGCGCTGGCGATCATCAAGGAGCGCGCGCCAGACCTGGAAATCGACGGCGAAATGCACGGCGACACGGCGCTGGACAGCAAGCTGCGCCACAAGCTGATGCCGAACTCGGACCTGAAACACGACGCCAACCTGCTGGTGATGCCGAACATCGAGTCGGCCAACATCGCCTACAACTTGGTGAAAACCGCCGCCGGCAACGGCATCGCGGTGGGCCCGATCCTGCTCGGCTGCGCCAAGCCGGTACACATCCTGACGCCATCGGCCACCGTACGCCGCATCGTCAACATGACGGCGCTGTGCGTGGTGGACGCGGTTGCGCAACGCCTGTAATCGCCTGAACGGTCCTGCCGCGTGAAAGCCGCCCCATCCGCAAGGAGGGGCGGCTTTTTACATTGGCGGCATGGTGACGGGCATGGCCGTGGCGAGCGGGTAGCGGCGCAGGTAATAGTGGCGATACAGCATGATCTCGCCCCACACCAGCAGCAGCGCCAGCAGGGCGAACAGGGCGAGCGTGAGCTTGAGCGAATTGAAATAGGCGCCGGCCTGGCGTTTGATGGCGTCGATGAAGGTCATCGGCAGGGATTTGTCGAGTTTGCGCAAGTCACGCAAGTCGGCGCCGGTCAAGGTTTCGCCCAATACGCCGGCGCGGCTGATCAGCTGATCCTGCAGCACCTCGGTCAGCAGCACGCTGCCACGGCGCAAGATGAATTCATTGATCCAGCGCGCCTTGCGGCCTTCCCAAACACCATCCGACACCGGTTGGTAGTACATGCTCTGTACCAAGGGTTCGATCAGGCCGCGCATGCTGACCGGCTGGCCCGGCGCGATTAACTTGACCCGCTGCTCGAGATAGATGCGCAGCACCGGCGCATGGGCTTCGAACACCGGCTGCAGGTCGCGCACCAGCGCCTGGTTGACCAGGCGATGCACGCTGTGCACGGCGCCAAACGCGCCGCCGAGCAGCGGCAGCGCCACCAGGATCAACACATAGCTGAGCTTGGCCGCCACATGCCAGGCGCGCGGACGGCGCACCAGCAGGCATTTTTTTGCCAACTGGTAACAGATGACGATGGCCAGCACAAAGCCGAGCACACCATACAGCAGCATCCACGGCAGCGCGGTCCACAGCAGTTCGCTGCCGAACGGCAGCAGGCTGCTGCCCCAGTTGGCCAGTTGTGCATTCATATGTCTTGCCTTGATGATGAATAATCAGGCAAGTATATCCATTCTGCAACTAGACGTAGCGCGCTTGGCCTTGTTGCGCCATGCGCCTGGCTTGTTGCCTCGTCAGATATCGGCGTAGCTTTTTGCGGTCGCCAGCGCATCTTCCAGCGCTTTGAATTGCTTTGCTGCGCTTTCGTCCAGTAGCGCACGGTTGCCCGTATCTTTGGCGGAGCCGGGCAAAACAGTCAGTTCCACGCGCGTTTTGCGGGCTTGCTGGATTTCCACCGTTTTCCAGCTAGCATCGCCAGAAACAAAGCCTACGCGAAAGCGCATGGCGATCGACTCGCCCTGGCGCAGGCCCGTGCTCGTGCCACTGTCATTGTTGTAATTGCTGAACAGCCTCGATTGCGCCACCGGTTCTGTCCGGTCATCCACATACAGTTGGGCGGTGAAGTCGACACTGCTCAGGTCGTGCTTGCTGCCATTCTGGATGGTGGCAACAATCGTCGGTTGCAAGCCGAAGAAGTCTTTTTCCATGACAAAGCGTGCATCGACGGCCTGGACTTTCAACAGGTCGGCATAAGCCGCTTCATGGGCCGTCTTGGCTGGCGCCAGTTGTGCCAGCCGTGGCGGGACGTCGGCGATGATCTTGTCGCGTTCTGCACGGATGATGGTTTGTGGCGTCTTGTTCGGATAGAGCGCATGTAGCCGCTCCAGGTTAAAGTCGCTCACTGCCCAATCGTAGGCACGCTGTTCTTTTTCCGGCATATCCTTGAAGGCTTGCTGCAGCGAAGCCTTGTAGGGTTCCATGCCGTGTTCCGTGTCGAGCTGACGGTTGATGCCTTTGGAACATCCTTGCAACAGCAGCAGGCTGATGCAGACTGTGATCCAGTATTTTCTCTTACCCATAGCGCGTGTTCTCCGATTGATTTGCCAGGACGACAAAAATTCGGAACAGATTTTAATGTTGAACAGCTATTCTTGCCATTGAAAAATTGCCTGGTTGAAATAAAAACAGTGATGCAATAACTGTTCAGGCAGCAGGCATGTGGGTTAGCAGGCTTGCGCCGGGCGACGCTGGCAGTGCAATCAGTTGAATGGCGACAGATCGAGCCAGACGGCGTAAGAGAGGCGCTTGCCATTCCACAAGCCGCCGCCGCGGATCACCGCGTCGCACGAGGTCAACTGGCCAGCCAGGTCCTGATGGCCCAGGTTGCGGTGCAGGCGCAGCGCATCGCCGTGCTCCAGGTAGCCGACCAGCAAGCCATCGATGAAGACGGCGATGGCCTTGTCCTGGAACGGATTGGCGTCGTCGCACACCAGCAGCGCCAGGCATTTTTCATCGGCATTGCCAGGGCCGTGTTCGCCGGCCAGTTTTGCGATCGCCGGCTGGTACATCGCATCGTTGTCCACTTCGGACGCAAAACGGCCGCCATCGGTCCAGTGGTGGCTTGGTGCGCCGGGTGGTATCGCGGACACATACTGGCGCATCGATACGAATGGTTTCGACAGCGGCTGGACGGCGGTGCGGTCGCGGAAAACGTAATACAGCAGCGCGACGACGGTCGCAATGGCGAGCAGGTAAAGCATGGTATCTCTCAGGTTTCAGGGTCAGGCAAGCTGGCGGCGGGAACGCGCTGCCGACACTATAGCAAGCCGCCCCCTCGCCCGCCATGCCAACCTTGCTAGCGCTTCATTGCCATGCCCACCGACTTTGGTGCCGTGTGGGTGAAACCGAACTGCGCGTACAGCTGCTGCGCCTGGCCGTCGGCGATCAGGCTGACATACGCGCTGGCCGGCACTTGTTCTTCGATGTACTGCATGATCTCGCGCATGATCAGCTTGCCCAATCCCCGGCCCTGGTGCGCCGGCAGCACGGCGATATCGACCACTTGGTAAAAACAGCCGCCGTCACCGATGATGCGGCCCATGCCGACGATCTCGTCGCCCTGCAGCACCTGCACCGCAAACAGCGAGTTCGGCAGTCCCCTGGCCGCCGCTTCCGCCGTCTTCGGGCTGAGTCCGGAAACACTGCGCAGGTGGCAATAGGTGGCGGCATCGGGAATCGCAAGGCGGGTGGTATAAGGCGTGGACAAGGCAGGCTCCTGCAGTGAGTGGATGACCGGCAATTATAAATCTGGCTGTTCTCGCGCTGCCAATTGCGTTATGGTGGCGGCATCGATTCTTTGAAAGCATGCCATGTCCGCAGGATTTACCGCGACCGAACTCTCCGTCCTCCAGGAAGACGACGCCCTGATCACCACCCTGGCCGTACCGACCGCCAAGGGCGAGCACGTCTACCTGATGTTCCAGCGCGCCGACGAATATGACGAGCAGGACGTGGCGCTCGGCATGGACGAGCCGTATATCGAATACTGCGGCCAAGAATTTTCCTGGTACGGCCATATGCACGCGGTGATCCTGCACGCCAACCGCCTGTCGGTGCAGATGGATGCCGAAGCCGCCATGCAGATGGACGACGACGGCCAGATCGACGTGCGTTTCAACCTGACGCCCGAGCGCTACGCCCAGCTGCGGCAGGCGCTGCGCACGACGTTCGAAGGCTGCGAGTATTACCGCGAAGAGCGATAAGGAGCAGCAGCCAAGAATGACGCGATGGCGCCGCAACCGACTCTGACACGCAGACCGGGAAATTGCCGGTAGTTTTTTTTCTTTAAATGGCGCCTCGCTACCGGGCTGTACCGTAAGGCACTTCTTCACAACGGGGAGAGCAAAATGCCTTACATTTTACACCCGAGTCGATGAGCTCGAAAACGCCGCCATGGCAGGCAACCATCAATGTGTGGCCTTGGTCAGGCAGTACACAGGTGCGCCGCTGACCATGGCATGGAAGCAGGGGGAGACCAGTCTCGGGCAATCTGCTGATCAAGAAAGGCACTGCCATCGCAACTTTTGTTGATGGCAAATATGCAAATCGCTCATACGGCAATCACGCTGCGATTTACATGGGCCAGATAGCTGGCGGCATACTGGTCATGGATCAGTGGGCAGGAAAGCGGCAGGGTGTCATCTCGTCTCGCAGCTTGCTGCGCCAAAGGAAAATACAAGAACGGTCTATATATCGATCCCAGTAACAATGCTGATGCTTTTTTCGTGATCGAATAGGAGCAACGATGCGTAACGATTGCCCACAAGCGCTCAAGGCCCTGATGGCTGCTGCCGCCTGCTGCTTCTTTCCCGCACTCGCTGGCACCAAATCATTATCTGTTTGTCCCACCAGTATTCCCGATACAGCCATCAAGCTTGAACCCGTACCCGCCAGCTGGACTGCATATATCGCCAGTCCGCTCTACCTGAGCTCGGCGGCACCGATAGACGGACCACCACAACGCAAGGGCGAACTGGTTCCCGCAGCAGAGCGCAAGGCAAAAGGACAAACTTTTTTCATCTATCGGCTGGAAGGATCTTTTTCCGAAGGAAAATGGTTGCAGTGCAGCTATGGCGAGCATGGCCAAGTGGCATTGTCGAAAAGAATGGATGACAGCGTCAGGCGTTGCGAAGTCAGCTACAAGAAAGGCAGCAAGGCAGGGCAGAACGAGATTGGCATCGATTGCCGTTAGCGCAACAACAAAAAACCCGCCTTCATCTGGTGATGGGCGGGTCTGAGCGGTGCTGCTGAAACTTGATCTTGGTGCCGGGAGCCGGAATCGAACCGGCACGCTGTTTCCAGCGCGGGATTTTGAGTCCCGTGCGTCTACCTATTCCGCCATCCCGGCAACGCGAGACGCATTATTACTGATTTATCGTGATCCGGCAAGTTTTTTGCTTTATCTATCATTTATACCGTTTGCACGGCATCCTGCCAGCCATGCAAAACGCCGCCGCGGGCGTAAGCCCGGGGCGGCGTTGCAGGGCTACGGCAGCAGCTCAGGCGGGCGTTCAGGCCGGATTATGCACCGAGCTCAGCTGGCGGGCGATGATGTCGTGGTTGAGCCAGACGACGGGCGCTTGCGGGTCCGACATCGCGTGGAACATCAGCGGGCCGGTGCCTTCCAGTACCAGGGAACTCAGATGGTCGGTGATCAGTTCCTTGCGGTCCTTGTGCAGCTTGGTGATGTCGTCGGAGGTGCCGATCATGACTTCGGCCAGTTCCGGCGTGTTGTCCATCGGCCAGGCGGCGAAGTTGCGGAACTGGACGCTGGTGGCGTCGCCGTTGTAGGCGGCGATGCGGTCGAGCAGGTCTTGCAGCGAGGTGCCGTCTTCCAGCAGGGCCTGGCAGGTTTCCCATTGCTGTTCTGCCCAGGCGCCGCCGCCTTCTTTTTTCAGGGCGTCGAGCAGGGGGAACAGCGACAGTTCCACGCCGACAAAAATGTCGGACGAGTTGGTGCGGATTTCCGGGCAGTTGAAGACGGTCGCCTTGATGCCCTTGTCCCACGCGGCCTTGGCCACGTTTTCCAGGCGCATCTTGGCCAGGCCCTGGGTGTAGTTGCTGTAGGTTTGCCACTGGTACTTGCCGTCGATCAGGATCTCGGTGCCGTGGTAGCCGTAGGCGCTGTAGCGTACCTGGCCGCCGGCTTGTTCGATGCGGGCGCGGATGGCGGCGCTGCCGTCGATCAGGTGCTGCAGGGTGTTGGCGGTGACTTCGTCGAAGTTCATCAGGATCAGCTTGCCGAGGTCGCTGTCGAGCAGGGCACGCGAGGACATGAAGCGCTCGCCGCGGCCTTTGTAGATGCGGTTGGCGATCGCCAGGAAGACCTTGACCTTCGGAATGCCGCCGGCCATGGTGTGGGCGAAATAGACATTGCTGCCGTCAGGAATCAGGCTGTCCAGTTCGGCCATGGCTTTCGCCACCGAGGCCGTGAAGCGGGCCGTGCCGGCTTCGCGCGAGCGCTCGATTTTTTCCCAGTCCAGCTTGTCTTCCTGCCAGCTTTTCAGGGTCAGGCCGGACAGCAGCGCGGTCGGGGTCGGTTCGCCAGCTGGCGCGTCCAGGTCGAAACCGGCCATCAGCGGCACGTTGATGATGCGCCCGCCCAGGTTGGCTTCGGCTTCGGCCAGTTCTTCCGCGTTCAATGGGCGCAGCGCCAGGTTTTCATCGCGGCGGCCGACCGTCATGCCGACGATGTTCATGCCCGCCTTGCGCGCCTCGTCCAGCAGGCCATTGACATAGCCCCGGCCGAACAGCTCGCCAAACAGCACAAAGGTATCGCCTTTGCGGAAGATGTTTTTTTGCGGAATGTCTCTTAAGGAGG
>Ga0308163_10000622_pt1 | contig 55466 bp, 50 predicted proteins | sample PhyTR1_FD_201037 | JGI IMG/M metagenome (GOLD analysis project Ga0308163, IMG submission 201037) | Phyllosphere microbial communities from UC Gill Tract Community Farm, Albany, California, United States - DLSLT.R1 | ecosystem: Host-associated > Plants > Phyllosphere > Unclassified | place: USA...
GTTTGAGAAAATTAGCGTATCCGATTGAAAAAAAAGCAAGCGGATTTTTCCACCTTACAGAGTACAAATCTTCAGGTGAATTAATTAACAAATTGGAATTAGAACTAAAACGCGATGAGCGTGTTCTACGTTTCCTTACCATTAGATTAGACCGTCACGCGGTTGCTTATAATGAGAAGAAACGCAGTGGTGCTTTTAACAAAAAACCTAAGAAAGAGGAGGCTGCAGCATAATGGCTAAGGATCAAATACAATATGTTACCGCTCCAAAAGTGGACGATAACAGAAAAAAATATTGCCGTTTCAAAAAAAATGGTATTAAATATATTGATTACAAAGACGCAAACTTTTTGTTAAAATTCATCAATGACCAGGGTAAAATTTTACCACGCCGTTTAACCGGTACTTCATTGAAATTTCAACGTAAAGTGGCTCAGGCTGTAAAACGCTCCCGCCACATTGGTTTGTTACCTTTCGTTGCTGACCAATTAAAATAGGATCTGAGACATGGAAATTATATTAAAACAGGACATCAAATCTCTTGGAGAGAAAGATGATATTGTGAACGTAAAGCCAGGTTACGGTCGTAACTACTTAATCCCACAAGGATTTGGTGCTTTAGCTACTACATCTGCTAAAAAAGTATTAGCAGAAAACTTAAAGCAAGCAGCGTTTAAACAAGATAAAATTAAGAAAGATGCTGAAGGTATCGCAGCACGTTTAACTGATGTTAAACTGAGCATTGGTGCTAAAGCTGGTGAGACAGGCAAAATCTTTGGTGCAGTAAACACTATCATGATTGCTGATGCATTGAAACAACAAGGTTTTGATGTTGACCGTCGCCGTATCACTTTCGAAACTGAACCTAAATTTGTTGGTGAGTATGTAGCCAACTTAAACTTACACAAAGAAGTGAAAGTTAAAGTTCCTTTCGAAGTTGTAGCTGAGTAATCTCATCTTAAACGATATAAAAAAAGCGTTCCATTCGGAACGCTTTTTTTATGCTTTAGCTTTCAGGAAGATTATACTCTTCTTCTTTTGGACCTGTTTTCATCAATGATCTTTCTGATCTCTTTGATATCACTCTTGGAGAAACCATGGACCTCTACTTTGGTACCGGTAGTAAAAAGGCGCAGTGTTGCAAATCCAATCATCGGAGAGTCTACTTCAATCGAAGTAATGTCCTCATAATTCAGGTATTTGGAATCACCGCTGAACAGTCCCGGAACTTTAATCTCGATGCTGTTTTCTTCTAAATGGATTTCTGCCGGAAAAACCTTGTTTCCTTCTGAAAGTCTTGATGCTGTAAACTTCATTTTTCTAATCTGATATAACCTGAAACAAATCTAGTTATTAAGCAGAATGTTTTTGCTGTTCTATCGCATTTAATAATTTCTCATAAGGTGCATTGAATTTTTCAATTCCCTCATCTTCCAGTTGCTGAGTAAGCCGATCCAGATCGATCTCCGCATGGCGTAATTGTGCTAGAACAGATGATGCACCTTCAAGGTCAATTTCCAGCCTGCTCTCAGGATCACCATGGTCACGGTAAGCTTCCAATGTTTCCATAGGGATCGTATCTACGGTATCCGGGCCAATCAGTGCCTCAACGTATTTGGTGTCTTTAAATGCAGGGTTTTTACTGCTGGTACTTGCCCAAAGCAAACGCTGCGGTCTTGCGCCTTTGGCACCCAGTTTTTCCCATCTCTCGCCGGTGAACAATTCCTTGTAGATTTCGTAGGCCTTCTTTGCTGAAGCAATCGCCACTTCACCTTTCAGTTCTCCCAGATGTTTTTCATCCAGGATAGGGTCAATCAGCACATCGATACGGCTTAAGAAGAAACTCGCTACGGAAGAAATCTCATTGATACTCTGTCCACTTGCTGCGCGTTCTTCCAAACCTTCTATATAAGCTTCTGCTACTTTTCTGTAGCGTTCAAGTCCAAATAACAAAGTTACATTGATGTTCAGTCCTTCAGAGATGGTCTTTTTGATCGCCGCCAGTCCCGGTTGCGTACCAGGGATTTTGATCATTACATTCTTGCGGTCTACTGCTTTCCACAATTCCAGCGCCTGTTTGATAGTACCTTCGGTATCCAGTGCCAGCAGGGGTGAAACCTCCAGGCTTACATATCCGTCTGCGCCTTTCACTTCTTCATTGTAAACCGGCAGTAAAATATCAGCTGCCTGCTGGATATCCTTTACGGCAAGACGGTAAAAGATATCGTCATTACTCAGGTTTTCTTTTGAAAATTCGGCGATGTCTGCATCATAATCGGAACTGCTGCTGATCGCTTTCTCAAAGATCGCAGGATTTGACGTTAGTCCCCTTACACCATCTTCATCAATCAGTTGTTTCAGTTTGCCGGATTTAATAATATCACGGTCAATAAAGTCGAGCCAGATACTCTGACCAAAATCGTGTATTTTCTTTACTTTATTCGTTTCCATATGAACTCATTTCTGGATGTAACACCTCAGCATCCCGAATGTTTATATTGCTTTAAATATATGCACTGGCATGACAAATGTCGGCTTTTTACTACCTTTGGCCGATGGCAAAAAAGCGTACCGCTAAAAGTAAAACAGGAAAGTTTAATATCCAGAAAATAAAGTTAATGATAGGCAAGGTGCTCCTGTACTTTATCCTTGCAACGGTGCTCTGGGTGCTGGCCTACAGGTTTATCAATCCCCCCTTCACTTTGCTGATGGTCATGAAAAACATTGAACGGAAATCAGATGGCAAATCTTTTAAAACAGATAAGCACTGGGTAGATCTGAAAGACATGTCAGACAACATGAAGCGCGCTGCCATTGCAGGGGAAGACCAGAAATTTATCCACCACATCGGTTTTGATATGGCCGGTATCAGGGCTGCATACAATGCCAATCAGGCAGATTCTACCAAGATGAAAGGAGGGAGCACAATCTCGCAGCAAACAGCCAAGAATGTTTTCCTCTGGCCCGGAAGGTCATGGGTCCGTAAGGGCTTCGAAGCTTATTTTACAATACTGATCGAGATCTTCTGGAGTAAACAGCGCATCCTGGAGGTATACCTCAATGTCATAGAGATGGGTGACGGTATTTATGGAGCCGAAGCGGCCTCCCAAACTTACTACGGCGTATCCTGCAGGAATCTGAAACGTTCACAGGCAGCCATGATAGCCGCCTGTTTTCCCAATCCGATACGATGGACACCGGAACATCCCACCAGATTTATCCGGCGCAGGCATTACCTGATCATGAGAAGTATCCGGAGAATGGGGCCGCTGAAATTTTAGTGGCGCCGATGTGATGATTAAAGTAGGTCTGCAAAAACCTTATTATGCCAGCTGTATTTAAACGGAACCTCCCATTTGGTCTCAAAATCAGCCAGCGTCTGAACCATATTGTTGAAAACTATAGTTTCTGGTGTGACCTTTTTGATGCTGATGAGGGTCTCGAAATCCTCTTTATTTACGACCACAACCTTGTCGCCAACTTTATAGGCCATGTTAAAACGATTAAACAGGTCAATACTGTATTCCTGTTCAAAACCTTTGATAATTCTTACAGAAGCATCGATAGAGCAGCCTGAGGCACCTGCAGTGGCCTCATCGACGATAAAAACGATGAAATAATTATACAGGATCTCTGCTTTTGCCTGTAACTGATGGCCATGGGCTTTCCATTGCGAAGTGAAATCATTCAACTGTCCGCGAATGGCTGTCATTTCGGTTTCGGTGAACTCACGGTCACCCTGATAAATCCAAACTTTAGATTGTGGAGAAAAACTCATACTACAAATTTAACATTTTATTTAAATTCATATCCTGAAATACCCAGCCTGATGAAAAAGTTTACATTCTCCTTGAAAATATGCGCACAATTTGTGTTTTGCCTTATTTTGCTTTCTTTTTCGGCCTCCGGACCCACGGAAGAAGAGGCTGGCTATATGCAGCAGAAATTAACCGAACATTATAATGCTGAATCCGGGCCAAAAAATATCAAAAAATTTGAATTGCATGTGACGGATAAGGGATTTTGCCGTTATAAAAGATTTTTTAACAATGGAAAGGTAGAATATTTTTCCTGCAACCTGATGAAATTCAAGGAACTGGATTACCTGGGAAACACACAATCAGGTACTTTATTTGTAAGGACCAAAGGAGATGATGTGATTGTGCAGACTTACAATGACAGCAGGGGAGGGGATATAGACAGTATGGCTACTTTCATAGCCATACCACTTAAAAATCTTGAAGCTGAAGACTTGATTGACCTGTCGGATAAGTTCCGGCAGATGAGCCTGAAGCTGCACCAATAGTAAATACCGGTGTTTCCATATGACGGGTAGCAACTACGATCACCGTACCGTCGGCATGCTGGTTAAACAGGTGCTCCACCAGTTCCGGATCGTTATTGTCTTTTGACAGATGTGCAAGCAGTAAATGACTGAGTTTCGAAGGCCGGAAACTGGTGAACAATTCCAGAGCCTGCGTATTGCTCAGGTGTCCCTGTCCGCCACTGATCCTTCTTTTCAGGTAATAGGGATATTTGCCGTTTTGTAAAAGTTCTTCGTCGTAATTGGCCTCCAGAAAAGCGGCGTCACATTGCTTAAAGTGCAGGCTCAGCTGATCGCAGACAACCCCCAGATCAGTAAATACCCCAACTTTAATGTCACCACAGGAAACCATAAAGCTATGTGGCTCTGCAGCATCATGGACTTTCGGGAAACAGGCGATTTTCAATGAGCCGATCTCAACGGTTTGATGACTGGAAAATGTACGGGTAAGCTCTTCCGGCAGATTCAGCCGGCAGTTGTTCAGCGTGCCTTGTGTGATGTAAACAGGAATGCCGAATTTCCTGGACAGTACTGTCAGACCGCGGATATGATCACCGTGTTCATGGGAAATAAAAATGGCTTTCACTTTTTTCATCGACAAACCCAGTCTCAGCATTCTTTTTTCGGTCTCCTTGCAGGAAATACCTGCGTCTACCAAAATAGCTTCTTTGGAGTTACCTACATAATAGCAATTGCCATTACTGCCGGAATTCAGTGAAGTAATATATAGCGGGTTACAATCCATTTGCTCTTGCTGTAATTTCTGCAATATCTAAAACCTGTACGTTTTCTGTCTGGTCTTTCATTTTTACACCGTCACTCAGCATCGTCATGCAGAAGGGGCAACCTGCTGCAATGATATTCGGGCTGGTTTCCAGGGCTTCCTCAATTCTTTCGATGTTAATGTCCTTGTTACCTCTTTCCGGTTCCTTAAACATCTGTGCACCGCCGGCACCACAGCAAAGACCGTTAGACTTACAGCGTTTCATCTCTACCAGCTGGGCATCCAGCACTTCCAAAGCCGCCCTTGGAGCTTCGTATATGCCGTTACCGCGACCTAAATAACAGGGGTCATGGTAAGTGATCTTTTTGCCTTTAAAACTTTCTCCGCCTTCAGCTTTCAGTTTACCCTCATTGATCAGGTCCTGGATGAGCTGGGTATGGTGGATCACTTCGTATGTTCCTCCCAGTCCCGGGTATTCGTTCTTTATCGTGTTAAAGCAGTGCGGGCATCCGGTAACAATCTTTTTGATGTTGTAACCATTCAGGACCTCTATGTTGGTCATGGCCTGCATCTGGAACAGGAATTCATTTCCTGCGCGTTTTGCAGGATCGCCGGTGCAGCTTTCTTCTGTACCAAGCACTGCATATTTGATGCCCACATGGTGAAGGATCTTACAGATATCGCGTGTGGTTTTTTGTGCACGTTCGTCATAACTACCGGCACAACCTACCCAGAATAAGATCTCAGGTTCTTCGCCCCTGGCAATCATTTCTGCCATAGTAGGTACTTCAATATTTAGTTTCTCGCTCATTATGCAGCTTGATTTCTTAATTAGCTTTCTTTGGCCCAGTTCAACCTGTCAGCCGGTGAATACTTCCATGGCGCACCATTGTTTTCAATATTGCCCAGCATGCTGCTGATACTTGAGGGTGCCTGTGATTCTTCCATAACGGCATACCTTCTCAGGTCTGTAATAATAGCAAGTGGATCAATGTTGATCGGGCAGGCTTCTACGCAAGCATTACAGCTTGTACAGGCCAATAACTCTTCCCGGGTGATATAATCATCGATCAGTGATTTGCCGTCTTCAAAAGCAGCGGTGCCTTTATCCAGTGCTTTCCCGACCTCCTCCATACGATCACGTGTATCCATCATGATTTTGCGGGGAGAAAGCAGTTTTCCTGTAATATTTGCCGGGCATACCGAAGTACAGCGTCCGCATTCGGTACAAGTATAGGCATTCATCAGGTTTACCCATGTCAGATCATTTACATCTTTTGCACCAAATCTTCCGGGGTCCCCTTCAGGCGGTGTAAACGAAGGATCAAGCATCGCCTTTACTTCATTGGTTACGCTCTGCATGTTTGTAAACTCGCCTTTTGGCTCCAGATTGGAAAAATAGGTATTCGGAAAGGCAAACACGATATGGAAGTGTTTGGAGTAGGGCAGATAATTGAGGAAGGCCAGAATGCCGATAATGTGGAACCACCAGCAGCCTCTTTCAATGGCAATCAGCCCAGCTTCATTAGCAGGTAAAAGATTTTGCAGTAAATGGCTCACAGGAAAAGACCCTGCACTGATGTAGTGATGCGAACCCAGAGCCTGTAGTTTTGCATCTGCAGCATTCATAAAAAGGAAAGCTGTCATCAGCAGGATTTCTGTGATCAGGATATAGCTGGCATCAGATTTTGGCCAGCCGACGAGTTCCCGCGCCATAAATCTTTTTAATTTTAAAATATTTCTTCTGATCAGGAAGATTACACAGGAAATCCACACACCCAGGGCAAGCAGTTCAAAGCCTCCGATCAGAAAATTGTAGACGCTGCCGAGGCCGCCGAAGATGCGGTGTGTACCAAATATGCCGTCGATCATGATTTCCAGTACCTCAATATTGATGATTACGAAGCCAATATAAACGATAAAATGCAGCGCAGCAGGGATCGGACGGACTACCATTTTGGTTTGCCCGAAAGCAACTTTCAGCATGGTTATCAGTCTTTTACCCGGTTGATCGGAACGGTCTGCCGGCCGTCCAAGCCTGATATTGCGGATCACCTTTTTCAGGTTAAAGCTGAAAAATGCGATTGACGCTATCGTGAGGGCTATAAATAGAATTTGTGAAATCATTATCTGGATATCTTTTACAGTAACGCTAAGTTAAAATAAATAGCATAAACAAATTACTATGCTTGCATAATTATTCAAAATTTAGAGTCGTTTCAAATAAATAATCAGCCTTTTTAAAATTATTTTAAAAAAAGTTTTGGAATACAAAAAAAGAAACTACATTTGCACTCCCAACCGAGGGGAACATGATCGAAATCATGTTAAATAAAAGATGGTGCGGTAGCTCAGTCGGTAGAGCAAAGGATTGAAAATCCTTGTGTCGCCGGTTCGATCCCGGCCCACACCACTTCTACTGAAAGCCTGTTTTCATGTCGAAAACAGGCTTTTTTGCGTTTTAAAGTGTCTTATAAAGCCACAGAAAAAAGAGAGAAAAAAACATTTTGACTTCTAAATAACAGCATCCAATTTCTGCAAAAAGCTCCTTGCAGATAATCCTTCAGTGTGAGGGCTCATCAGCCGGGTAGTGATGATACCCACACTGACCTCTGTCAAAAATAACGTCATTACAAAACTTTATCTGCAAATCACCTGTTTACTTGGAAACTTTTCTTTCTATAGGTTTTAAGCTGATAATAGCCAGGTACCTGATGCTCGGTGAGCGCCTGTAAACAGTTTTGTGGGACGGATGATTTAAATACAGAACGGTACTTTTTATTATGGATATTTTACTTGTGGCAGGTCCGGGTATATCGCTCAAAGAGCCTTATAACAGCGGCATAGAGGCCTTTATCGTTTCACTTGCCAATCAACTCATGGATGAGGGGCACGTTGTAAATGTTGTTGCTGATAATGCGGAACCTGACGCTAAATTCAAAGTTGTCAATCCGTTTAAGAGCTCAGCTTCAGATAGGTCCAATTTTTTTAAACGTATTAAAGAAACGTTTCAGTTCAGGAAGCTGGATGTCAGTTCCTATGATATCATCCACTATAATATGTTTTACCCGCACTTGTTAAAAGCAGGACTGCATTTCAAAAAAAAATCGCTTCTGACCTTACATTCACCGGTCGACAAAAAACGAACATCAGTATATAAAAAACTTTTCCGGCAAGGCAATATAACATTCGTAGCCATATCAGAAAGAGTAAAACAGCACTGGGACCAGGCGCTGGGTATGGATTTGCCGCTCATCAATAACGGAATAAACATAGATATCTGGCCCACGAAAAAACCAGAGGATCGTGACTATCTGCTTTGGTCGGCAAGAATAAATGCTAAAAAGAATGTCGCCGCTGCTATTAGCCTGGCAATAGAAATGCAGCTTCCGCTTAAAATTGCAGGGAGAATTACAGATCAACAGTATTTCGATGAGGCGGTTAAACCTTATCTGAATGACCGGATTAAATATGTTGGGCATGTGACGCAGCGTGAACTGAGCACTTTGGCCAGTAAAGCCTCCGCTTATCTTGCAACGGCAACATGGCAGGAACCTTTTGGACTGGCAGCTCTGGAGATGTTGGCTAGCGGCGTACCGGTTATAGGCTTTAATACCGCAGTCCCCCCAGACTGGCTGCATGAGAGCGTTTTAACTACCGCTTCTCTCCGTTGGCAAGACCTGACCGTGCTGTTGACCAGGAGTAAGGACATCAGCCCGGGGAGCTGTAAAGAATTTGCATCTAACATGAATATCCAGAATATGGCCTCACAATATATATTACTTTATAGACAGATGTTGATGCAGAATAGTACGGCAAAAGAACTCGCAAATCCGGATGACCTTCAGTTTCAGATAGTTTCCCGGCAAACACAGACAGTGCAATAACGTAGCCTATGAAAATTGCCGTTATAGCTAAAACCAGACTACCCATAGCTGAACCATTTAGAGGTGGCCTGGAAGCGTTTACTCACGCCTTGTGTAAAGAGTACATACGTCTTGGGCATAAAATTGTATTGTATGCGCATGCAGATAGCGATCCGGATCTGCATATAAAGGGATTTTATGGTGATGAGCACCGGGAAAGCGAACACTTCGAAATTTATGAGAACGATGAGTATCTCTCCATTCTGAAAGATATTGAACAAAACGACTTCGATATCGTTCATAACAATTCAACCCATGAACTGCCTATACTCTGGGGAGTGAAGGCCCCGGTACCGGTAGTTACAACCATACATACACCGCCGATCAGCAAATTAAAAGCAGCGATCAAGATTTGCTCAGGTTCTGAAAATCTTCATTTCGTTATGCCTTCAAAATCATTTCAACTGACCTGGCAACCTTATATGGATAAGGGTTCAATCGTAATCTATAATGGTGTCGACCTTGAAAAGTGGCCCCTCGTGCGCACAACTGGGGATTATTTGTTTTGGTTCGGAAGGATTGTGTACGCCAAAGGTCTGGATATCGTGATGGACGCGGCCCATGAAACCAATATGCCCCTGAAATTTGCCGGACCGATAGATGATCAAAGTTATTTTAACGAACAGATCAGGCCCCGCATAGCAGAAAATGACGTTTACCTTGGTCATTTAAAGCAGTCTGAGATACAATTGCATATGAAAGGAGCTGCTGCCATCGTAAATGCATCACGCTGGGAAGAGCCATTTGGCCTCACTAACATAGAAGCGATGTCGTCGGGAGTGCCCCTGGCCGGGTTCGACAGAGGCGCTTTTACTGAGTTGATAGCTATTGACAGTGGAGTTGTGGCAGAGCAAAGAAATGTGAGTTCCCTTGCAAAAGCAATCACTGATGCGGTACAGATGGATAGCAATAAAGTCAGGCGCCATGCTGAAATGTTCTCTTTGACAACGATGGCCAGGAACTATATAAATTATTTTGAGGAATTGCTATGAAAATACTTATAGTTGCCGGACCATTTATCTCTCTCCGTGAGCCTTACAACGGTGGCACAGAGGTATTCATTACTGAGCACGCCAATGAATTGGTGCGCATGGGCCATACCGTTGATGTGATAGCCAAAGACGCTGATGAAAAAAACCTGTTCCAGGTGATCGAATTTCATGAGAGTCCCTTCAGCATGAAGGATGAATCATACCGGGCCTGCCCGGAATGGCTCGGACAGCAACATTACCAAACCTTGCAGTACGGCATGTTTGATGTAAGTAGCTACGATGTCATTCACTACAACTCATTTATCCCCGAAATTTATGCCGTAGGCGCGCTCTTAAAAACGCCGGGAGTACTTACATTACATCTGCCGCCAATAGAAAAGTTTGTATTAATGTATAAGTTTTTTATTAAGCATGCGACTGTATACCCTGTCGGTGTATCAGGCAGAATGAGCAGACAATGGCAGCCATTACTTGGCAGGGATGTGGAAACAGTCTTAAATGGAATATCAGTGCAAAATTGGAAACTGCAGGCACAAACTCCTGATGGATATCTGTTATGGTGCGGGCGTATCACAAAAGAAAAGAATGTTGAAGCCGCCATAGAACTAGCCAATCACTTGAAACAGCCACTTAAGATCGTCGGCTCTATATTTGACGAAGAATATTTCCGTAATAATGTCCAGCCATACCTGAATGATCAGATCGTATATATCTCCCATGTTAACCAGCAACAGCTAAATGAACTTGCAGCAGGCGCTTCGGCTTATCTGGCAACTTCTACCTGGGAGGAGCCTTTTGGACTGGTCATCGTGGAGATGCTTGCCTGCGGTCTGCCCGTCGTAGGGTTTAATACCGCTATACCGCCGGAACTGCGCGATGAGCATGTCGCGATAGCAGTTGACTCCCACCGTTGGCAGGATCTGATAAAGCCATTGGATACCGCCAAGCAATCGAGCCCGGAAGCTTGCAGAAATTTTTCGGCATCGTTTGACATGAAAAAAACGACTGCAGCATATATCAGGATCTATGATCGCATTGCAGAAAAAGTAAGCCTGTTATGAAGCCGACTCTATTTTACTTTGTACATGCGCATGGTAATGGCAACAGGGCAACGTTCAATATGCTGTATCCGGCATTATCCGTCTTTTTTAAAATTATTGCAATAACTACAAATCACGAAATCACCACTTATTTACAGGGAAAGCATGATGTTCAAGTGCTGGAGCTGCCTCCAAAGTACCCGCCTGGATACGTGGTACCGGAGCACACATTTTCCAAAGCATTTGAGGTTACACCATATGCGATTGAACCTGCAGGCCGGGCAAAAGCTTTGGCCGAAGCGATTGAACACTATAGGCCAAAAGCATTCTACTGTGACGGCATCCCTGAGTTAGCCGTCATGGTGCGGGGCATGGGCGTGCCGGTCGTTCTGGTGCACCTGCCGGGAAATATTGTGCAGGATCCAACACAGGTATTTGCGCACGAACTGGCCGATCATATCGTTGCTCATTTTCCCGCCTTTTTAGAACAGCCCGACTACCGGTTTGCAGCCAAAACTTACTACAGCGGATATCTTTCACAGTATGCTGGCCAGGTTTTACAGCCAAGCAATGGTGACTGTGCCAATCATGTTACAGTCTTGCTGGGTTATGATAACTACGATATATCGGTGCTGCGCAATATGACACAAGATCAGAACACGGAATTTATCATTGTAGGGAACAAACATGATTATGATTTAGGTGAAAATTGTAAACTTTTGGGACCTGTGAAGGACATTAGCCAGGCCATTGCGGGAGAGATAGTGATTTCTGCCGCCGGGCAGAATACCATCGCGGAACTTTTATCGCTCGGAAAACGCCTGATTCTGCTCCCGGAGCAACGACCATACGACGAACAAACTGTACATGCAGAAGTTCTGGCTCGGCAGGAAGTTGCGCTGCTGGCCCAGGAAACTTTCAGTGCTGAACAATGGCAAATAGTGATACAGAACGCAAAGGTATTTAATCCTTTCAGGAAAAATTTGGTGAGTGCATCATCACCACAGGAATTAACAAATCAAATGAGGAAATGGTATGACTGAATTCAGTATTGTAACAATTGTTAAAGGGAGGAGAAAGCAGTTAGCTAATCTGCTTCATTCTATAAAAGGATCTGAGATGCTTCCTTACGATATACAAATCGTTTGTATGGATGCCCCGGATGGAATAGCGAATGCTGATGGTTTGAACGTAAATATCCATGTCATTAATGATGCTCATGAGTTGCCATTAGCTGCAGCGCGCAATACGGGAATTTCTGCTGCAAAAACAGGTAAAGTGATTTTTATAGACGTGGACTGCATTGTATCGCCAACCTTGTTCGGAAATATGCTGAGGGAATTGCAGGCAGATAACATCATTGCAGCCTATCCTTTGTATTTGCCCATGGTGCCGGATACAGGAAATTACAATGAATTAAAAGAAAGAGCTTTAACACATCCTGACAGAGCGCGCATATCGGCTGGGACAGCGGTTCCGCATCTGCAATTCTGGTCATTAATATTCGCTGTACAGAAGCAAACGTTTGAGGAAATTGGTGGCTTTGACGAGTCCTTTACAGGGTATGGGGCAGAAGATACAGATTTTGCAATGATGTTTCATCAGGCGGGTGTGAAGCAGATCTTCGTACCTGATCATGTATTACACCAGTATCATGATAAGCATGACCCTCCTTTGAACCATTTCGATTCGATTATTGAAAATGCTGCGCGGTATAAGCAGAAATGGGGTGTGTTGCCCATGCAAAAGTGGTTGAAAGCTTTTGAAGCAATGGGCCTGATTAAAATAGACCAGGCAGATGACATCATCGTGAAGCAACAGCCTACGGATAGCCAGGTCAAAAACAGTGTTTCCCTGTATCCGTATTGATAAAATCAATCTCTGCAGCAGCTACCTCTGATAAAAATTAATTCCCTTAAACTATTGGTGATGTTTTTCTAACCCCTCTATCTGCTGTTCCAGTTTTTTGATATTCAATACCCAAAGGATGACGGCACATAGTACCATCATGACAGCGAAAAACATAAAGGATATTTCCCAGTTAAAGCTGTTCTTCACAGGGCTGATCAGCGCTGCGCCAACCATAGAACCTACAGCTCCAATAGTCATGTAAAAAGTAAACTGACTGGCGGAGACCCGCTTGGAGCAGCATTGCATGGCGATGGCAAACACTCCGATTTTTGCAAAGGCATTTACCCAGCGGTAAACCACAATATAACTGTATAGAAAGCCTGTGTCTTTCCAGTACTGATCCAGGAAACCTAACAACAGTGTCTGCGCGCATATAAAGAAGAAATAAAGATAAATCATACGCTTGATACCGAAGCGTTCAATGAGCCAGCCGCCCAGCAAAATACCTGCAACGCCGCCGGTCAGGTCCGCCACAGCAAATGCGTTGGAATAATATACGTGCGTCCAGCCGGTAACTTTCACCGCAAAGATTGGCAGCAGCTTTTCGAAGTAGTTATATGATCCCTGCGACAAGAATAAAAGCAGGGCCAGTAAAAAAGCATTTCTGAGGCTGAAGGCAGCATACAGGGAACGATACATCTCCATCCAGCTGCTAATCTGTATTTGCTCATTGCTCTTGTTCGCCTGCCCGTCCGACCAGGGGAACAACCTTTCCTCCTGATGCTCTCTGATAAGTATCGGTACCAGGGTAATCAGCCCTACTGCAAGGCCAATGGTAGCTGTTGATATAAAAAAATTATACCGTTCAAGCAGCCAGGTGCTCAGGGCCAGGGCAAAGGAACTGCCGATCATACGGGCACCGCCCATAAAAGCATTTGCACGTGCCTGCTCTTCTGCTGGTATGTTATCAACCGCCAGGCCATCTGTAGCGGCATCCTGCGCCGCCCCGAAAATAGATACCAGAAATCCCCCTGCTACCAGTAAAGAGAGATGATTCAACGGATCTTTAATAGAAGCCATGATCAGCAAGCTTAAAAACAAGCCGGTCTGACAAATAATTACCCAGGGCCGCTTGCGCCCCATAGGTAAAAAAGTATACCGGTCCATCATCGGGGCGATAAAAAACTTAAAAGTCCAGGGCATCGCACAGGCCACATCAAAGGCACCAATTTCGGTAACGCTTTTATTGTTCATGGCCATCCATGCCGGGATACCGATAAATAAAATGCCCATTGGCAATCCTTCAGCAAAATACAAAGCAATGAAGGTGAAATATCTTAACGAAACACGCTCCGCCAGGGAAGATAACCGGATTTTTAATTTCATAAGCAGGAGCTAATAACCTTTTATATTAAGGAAACACAGGGAGTTTGGTAAACTGATCAGCAAGGGGTTTGGGCACATTCGGATTGGTGTTAATTTCCACCTGCGGATAAATAAACCGCTGAGGCCTTTGGCTACCAGTATTTAAAGGTATAGGCAACTGTACCAGAGGAACAGCACCGGCGAGGCGGCGGTAGTCGTTGAATGCCTCGTACTGCATGAGGAAACAGATATAACGCTGCGAAATGATTTCATACAATAATGCAATCTGCAAATTGGCCGAACCGGTACTATTGGCCAAACCTGCAGGGCCAAAATCAGCCAGAGTGTATGCATCATATCTGCGGCCCGTACTGCTGAAGGTGCGTCCATTGATTACGCCATTGTTAAGGCTTGCTCTCACACTATTCAAGGCTGCCAGTGCTTCATTATATTGCCCTAGCCTTGCCTGAGCTTCAGCCAGAATCAGCTGGTTCTCATAAAAGGTGAGTAGCGGATGTGCTGCGCTTGCCACAAATGCGCCATCAACTGTATTGCCATCGAGGCTGTTAGTAGCTGTGATGCCTGTTTTAAAGAAGTAATTGTACAAAGCAGTTTCGTCTGTCTTGGTGTTGGCGGAGCGTATTCGCGACTGCATGAGTTTAGCCAGGTATGACCCATCAAAGCCAACATCGCCAATACGTGATACGGCAAAGAAATCATAGTTCTGGTTAATATCAACACCTATAGCTGACCCATGAGGTATCAGTGCGTCAGCATCCGCAGCTGCAATGCCTTGCTGTGCATATTTCAGGGCTTGTGCATAATCGCCGATATGCAGATATAATCTTGCCTTTAAGGTGTTAGCCGCAGCTTTCCATTTTTTTACATCTCCCTTGTAAATAAAATCTTTGGCTGGGTAGGCAGAGCCGGTGGATGCAGAAAGATTGATAACTGCATTATCCAGCGTGCTTTGCAGTGCAGCATAGACATCCAGCTGTTTATCAAAAACAGGTGTAGGATACCGGACTGCATCAAAAGCCTGGCTGTAGGGAACATCACCATATAAATCGGTGGCTTTGGCAATCACCAAAGCTTCGAGCACCTGGCCAATACCTTTTCCCCAGGCATTGCCTGCTGAATCTGCCTTCAATTGCATCAGACGGGCCTGACCGGCCACGGGATACAACGGGACCCATGTAAAATTCTGCGCTGATACGATGTATTGGGCATACCCCAGATGTGCACGCGACAAGCCTGTCAGTTGCCCGGCCCACATGGCGGCAATACGTACATCAGTATCCTCGTGCAGCAGACCTACCCCTAATAAGGTTCCACCCATCAGTGTCTGCAGATCCACATTAGTGACTGCATTTGGATTGGCGTTGATATCAGGATTGTCAAACAGTTTTTTGCAGCTGTTTAACGTGCCGAGGGCTAAAACGGCACACATCAGTACAACAGTAGTTAAATTCTTCATATAATATTGAAATGCAGATAAACGTGATTAATATCGGATTTGTAGGGAAAATATAAATGAGCGGGTATTTGGGTTATTGAACCAGTCCTGCCCGCGTGACAGCCCGGCACCTGTTACGTTGGTTTCCGGATCCACGCCAGTGTATTTGGTCCACAGTACCAGGTTTCTTCCGGTAAGGCTGAAATCTACCGCAGCTAGGTGCGTAAACTGCTGGAAACTATGCGAGTTCAAGGTATAGGTAAGTGTAGCCTCGCGCAAGCGGGTAGCGCTGCCATCTTCTACGAACTGTTTGTACGAAGCGGTATTGCTGGCTGAGCCCCGGCCCTGCCACCAGGCCTGGTTAATAGCCACCGGACCAGCGCCAAAATCAGTTATATAGCCCTGGAAAGAAGATCCTCCGGGAATCAGCGTTCCATTAACGTCCCGCAGGCCTCCGGCAGGTGCTGTGGCCGTCTGCCCTTGATCTCCATGTGTACCTATACTGTACAGTGAACCGCGAGTTCCATTGAATACCGCATTACCGGCTACCCGGCTAAACAGTATATATAACGACAGGTTCTTATAAGCAAAGGTAGTTCCCAGGCCGCCCTGCCATTTTGGATTCGGATTACCCACAATTTCATTGCTGATACCCGGCTGAGGGAAACCATTCTTATCTAAAATATACTTGCCGGAACCATCTTTCAGGAAATCGGTAGAATAGAAAACACCAAAAGGCTGACCGGGTATGAGCGAAGCCAGTTGCAGAAATGCATCAGGCAGTGTGTATACGCTGGCACCCGCCAGGGAGACTACTTTATTGCGGTTGGCGGAGAAGTTAGCCGAAACATTCCATCTGAAACCATTTTGATTGATGATATCGGCCCCGCCATCCAGTTCAATACCCTTATTGGATAATACGGCAGCGTTGGTATTCCTGACAGTGAACCCTGTTTCGTTGGGTACGCCAAGAGACAAGATCACATCTTTTGTTTTATTATGATATACAGTAGCTGAAAAGGTCACACGGCTTTTAAACATGCGCAGATCAAGGCCCAGTTCGGTTTCAGTTTTACGCTCGGGCTTCAGGTAATTATTGCCTTCAATAAAGCTGCGGCTATAGCCACCGCCATAAAGTGAACTGGTAGATGATAAGCCGCGGGTAAAAGTATCGCCATATACAGCAGGGCTGAATACGGTCAGGTTTTGATAGGGCTGCGGCTGTATACCCACCTGGCCCCAGTTAACGCGCAACTTCGCGAAATCAAGAAAGCCAAGCTGATTAAATGCTTTAAGTTTTGTGAGTTGCCAGGCCAGCGCTGCCGAGGGGAAGAAAAAACTGCTGCTGGTTTTGTTGCCGAAGGTAGAAGCGCTTTCATCACGACCGGTAAGGGTAAGGTAGAACATGTCCAGCGCTTCCAGATCTGTCTGCAGGTAATAAGCGTAAGTTCTGATCAGGGAAGTACTATTCCCGGCAACCAGATTTGAGTTCAGGGCATTGGTCAGAATGTCGGGGGCGGTTGGAATAATTAAATTTGATATAGCATCCGAGCGCGTGCTGCGGCGTCTGCTGTTGTAATTGAAACCTGCCAGTAATGTACCTTTGAATTGGTTGTTCCATGTTTTATTGGCACTTGCAAATACATCAGTGTTAAACTGCTTTTCCACCAGAAGGTTTTTAGACAGATAGCCATTCAGGAAAGTAGCCGAATTGCGTGCGAAGCGCTCCGTACGGTCGTCACTAAAGTTATCAATACCCGTACGGCCGGTTACATTTAACCAGGCTGCGGGTGTAACGTTCAGTTCCATTGTTCCTGTAATCCGGTCTACATCACTGCTGTTCCGGTTATTGAACAAGTTCCAGATCGGATTTGCATAGATTGTTCCAAGATCTTTTCCCAGGGGATTACGGTAAGATACATGTGCATTCTGGAATTGTTCGCCCGTAATACTTGTATAGGTTCCGGCATAATCACGGTTATCAAAATCGGCCGGTGTCCGCGTAGCCCCCAGCATCAGTCCATCCACATTGTCGCCTTCCTGATTGCGCTGGGAACTGATTTTGGCATAGCCGACATTGGCCGATCCCCGCAGCCAGCTGTTAAACTGTGTGGAAGCATTGATCCGTGCAGTATTACGCCCGTAACTGCTAAGTGCTTTGGCAATGCCATCCTGCTTAAGGTTTCCATAGCTCATCAAAAAGGTTGATTTGCTGTCGCCGCCACTTAAGCTGAGGTTGTTTTCCCAAAAATGGCCCGTCTGGAAGATATCGTCATAGTGGTCGTAGGTATCAGTAGAGTTTTTACCTCCGTGCGGACTGGCCGCCGTGCCTGATGGTATGGCATACCGCTGCGATCCGTTTGGAAAAGTAACATAGCCCTGATAGCCTGCATCGCCGGGCCGGGTAATGTAAGTATCGCTTCCGCCTGAGCGTGATGAAATGAGATCGCCGAAACTTACTTTATTGCCCTGGTTGTAGTAACCGCCTGAGCCCTGGCCATATGTTGACTGTAATGCAGGCAATTTGTTTACCCGGTCAAAAGAAAGGGCAGATTTGTAAGTGATATTTAATTTTCCGTTAGTGTTACTGCCGCGTTTGGTCTTGATAATGATCACACCGTTAGCGGCCCGTGTACCCCAAAGGGCTGCGGCGGAAGCACCTTTCAGTACCTCAACACTCTCAATATCTGCCGGATTGATATCGTTAATGCGGGATTGCTGCACAATACCATTTGCTGCTGCCGCGCCAACATTGTCATTGGAATTGCTTACCGGCATGCCATCTATAATGAAAAGTGGCTGGGCATTCCCATTGATCGTATTTTGCCCGCGCAGCTGTATATAGCCGCCTGAACCTGGGTCGCCGCCATTGCGTGTGATCAAAACTCCGGAAACTTTACTGCTCATTCCGGTGAGCAGATTAGCCTCCCCGCTTTGCGCTATGCTTTTCCCCTTCACTGTGGAAACAGAAGAAGCGAACTTATCACGCTGTGTTTCGATACCAATGGCATTGACAATCACTTCATTTAACTGTTTGTTATCCTGCGTTAGCCGGACATTAATGTTGAGTTGTGTACCAATGCTGATCTCGGTGGTCTGCATACCAACCTGTGAAAAAACCAGCACATTTGCGCTGGATGGAATACTTATTGAATACTTACCCTCGTTATTGGTTACAGCACCGATGCCGGTACCTTTTACACCAACTGAAACACCGGGTAATACTGCACTGGTTTCATTTTCTGTAACCTTTCCGGTTATTATTTTGTCTTGTGCACTGATCTGTGAGAATGAAAAAAATACGATAATACCTGTTAGTAAAGTTTTAATCATAAATAGTGATGAGGAATGGATAAAATTAGACGGATGTTAATAGATGTATATTGATACTAAAGCAAGGGAATACATTTCCTGATACCGCCCAAACAGTGGAAGGGGCGGCGCCTTGCGCGCCATTTGCTGGTTGTCCTGAATTATGTTGGGCGGACAAATGATATAAATTGATAATTGCTTGTGGATTAGGTGAGATCGACTAGATACAAATGTAGTAATCATTTATTACATGATTAGTAACGATTGATTATCAGTTTATTCGTTATTGCTATATTTATAATAACTTTGTACATGGAAAAGACTTTAGATGAGCGGCTTTTTGAATTTGAAAAGAAACACGAAAACAATTGGCAACACCTGATTTTCAGCCTGAGAAAACATATGGATATTTGGACTACTAAAAATGTAAATAATCCATCCGGGAAAATAAAGCATTCCTACCTACCCGTTTTATTTGGCGTACGCATCAACGGTAGTACTGCCACGCAAATTGCAAAACGATCTGTGGTGATCAAACAAAATATCAGCAGGACAATTAAAGAGCTGGAAAATATTGGCCTGATTACTTCCAGAGCAAACAAGAAAGATAAAAGGAGTGAACGCCTGGATTTAACACCTGAGGCGAAGAAATTTGTCCTTGATGCGCATCTGAAAGTGGAACAGTTACAACGCGACTACAAAAGTTTAGTGGGTGAGAAGGATTTGGAAGTAGCTACAAATGTCCTTTTAAAATTAATAGCTTATCATGAAAGTCTTAATGAATCGAATGACAAGACAGATGATGAAATTTAAATCCTATATTATCAGGTAATGATTTCAGTGATTTAGCAGGCATCCGGATCTTTTTGTTTGTGATCCCTGATCCGCGAAAGATCAGGGATTAAATATTTTTAGCGGCCTTTTGACTAAAAGTTCATCGCCATTTCCAAAACTTATTTTTTAAATTCATTATTGATCTCATTGCGGATTTTCTCCACATCTGCCTGAATTGCTGCCTGTACTTTAGCTGCAACTGATTTCCCGATCAGGGGCTCAATGCTCACTGAATCCGCTTCGTTTGAAACCGATACTTCGAATGTAAGGTCATCGCCAAAGTTCATACTGAACTTCATCTGCTGTATGTTCTTTTCAATAAATTTCAGAAATTCGTAACTGTCGCTAAGGGTGTAAAAGTGATCTATAATCGCATGATAGACCAGCTCAGCCTCGATGTTTAATCCATTAATAATGATATTGGCACCAGACATAGCATCTTTAAGGCCTGCATGTTTCGCTGCTCCCTCATGGATTTTGTAAACCTTTTCCAGCAATTCTTCGCTGTACAGCACTTCCTTTGCATCCCTGATAAGGATTTCTGCAATATTTCCGTTGCCTTCAAAGCGCTGCTTGATGAATATTGATGCATTGCCATCGATGATAGCCGATTCGTCTGGTGTTATTTGTTTGACCTTTGAACCAATGATGGACTTTTGCAGTACGTCTACAATATACTCCAGTACTGCGTATTGTTTAGTTTCAGACATTATATAAAAATTTGTGTAAAGATACGGCTTCAACAGGTTGTGACCAATGATAAATGAAATCTTCGTCTCCTGCAGCACACACTCGGAAAAAGAACTAAAAATTGTCTCCCTAACCTCAAGTTTTATTATGGGACACTCATTCTGAAGCATTCCCATCCAAAATTCTTATTTTTGTAAAAAAATAATAAGCATGAATGTATATAAATCTGATGAGGAAGTAGAAATTCAGCGTGAAAGCTGCCTGCTCGTTAGTGCTACCATTACTGAAGTAGCAAAGATAATAAAACCGGGTATTACCACACTTTCTCTGGATGAAATGGCAGAAACATTCATCAGGGATAATGGCGCCAGCCCGTCCTGCAAAGGATACCATGGTTATCCTTACTCGCTGTGTATCTCTGTTAACGAGCAGGTTGTTCACGGTTTTCCGGGTAAATACAAATTAAAAGAAGGTGATATTGTTTCAATTGATACAGTAGTATATAAGAATGGGTTCCATGGAGATCACGCTTATACATTTGTGATAGGGGAAACTACAAAAGAGATCCTGGATCTGGTAAGAATTACCAAGGAGTCACTTTATGTAGGCATTAAACAGGCGGTGACGGGAAACCGTACCGGCGATATCGGCCAGGCTATAGAAGGTTACACCAATGGAAAACATGGTTATGGGGTAATCCGTGATTTTGTTGGACATGGTGTAGGCCGCGAGATGCATGAAGATCCCCAGATCCCGAATTATGGAAAACAAGGCAAGGGGAAAAAGCTAATTGAAAATATGGTCCTGGCTATTGAGCCGATGATTACAATGGGCAGCAGCAGAATAAATATACTGGATGATGGCTGGACAGTAGTCTCTGCGGATAAATCACCGGCAGTTCACTTTGAGCACAACGTATGTGTGAAAAAGGGCGCAGCGCTTATCCTTTCAGATTTTTCTGTAATTGAAGCTGCAGAAAAAGCAAACACTAATCTGAACAGTAGTTATTACTAATACTAACTGAGATTCATTAAACAAAAGAGCTGAACAAGCAGTGCGGAAAGGTTTTAAGCTTTTGTCAGCGCTGCTTATTCAGCTCTTTTTGTATATACTTATATAAAGATATCTGGTCTTAGTGCTCCTTGATTGGCTTGTTGCTTTGAGGGGCAGCAGGTAAAATATTTGGAGTAGCAATGGCATTCAGGTTATAAACGATATTACCGTTCCTGATAGTCATTTCCGTTTCCAGTCTGTTTTTACCTTTAACCTGGCCATCCCTGGCATAAAATCCAAATGCGCCTTCACGCAGGTTAAAAATCGCAATATCGGCACCTGATCCTACTGAAAGACTACCCAGTTCTTCATGTTTAATCTCTTTGGCAGGGTTCCATGTACTTGCTGCAATCACATCTTTGAAAGGCATACCAATCGCCATAAAAAGCGACATAATATTCGGCATGCTTTTCATCGGGCCGTTCATGCTTCCTGTATGCAGGTCAGTACTGATGGAGTTAGGGAAAAAGCCGCTTTTAATCGCAGGTGTACCCTGAGAGAAAAGAAAACTTGCACCGCCAAAACCTACGTCAAAGATAATTCCACGTTCACGTGCCTTCAGTACAAATGGTTTTACCTTATTGGTTTTGATGTCAACAATTTGCTCTCTTCCATTCAGCTTATTTATACCAACACCATCATCTCCGCCAAAGCAGTGTGTGTAAATATCACCAGGACGCAGTTTTACGCTAAACAGAGAATCCAGCGGCAGGTAAGGATCTGCTCCACCGAAATCAATCATCACCGGGATGTTGGCCAGTTTTCCGGCTTCAACAGCTCTTTCGGTTGGTTCCCATCTGTGGCCATTGAAATGTGCCAGTTTTACACCTACGATATTTTCCGGATACTTCTTCGCCATTTCAGCGGTTTTCTGAGCATCCATTTCATCGATGTTATTTTCGAAGCGGCCTCCGGCCATACCTTCACCAACAATGTTCAGCTCTGAAAATACCCGGGTTTGGGACCTGTCGATAGTTTGCTTTTTGAAAGTCTCAAATGTTTTCCAGCCGGATGAACCTGCATCCACAACCGTAGTTACGCCTGCAGGAAAAGTGAAGCCATCAGCAGGTAAAGCAAGCGGACCATTTCTGTAAGTACCCTGTAAATCCGTACCCCAGAAAAAGTGGACGTGGATATCTATAAGTCCGGGAGTAACGTAAAGCCCTTTTGCATCAACTACCTGGCGGCCTTTTTTGGCATCAATATTTTTAGCTACCAGAACGATCTTGCCGTCATTGACCGCAACATCCATTAATTCATCGATTTTATTTTTCGGGTCAATTACATGGCCTCCCTTGATTACCATACTATATGTATAGCTGGTCTGGGCATGAGTACTACTGGTAAATAACATAACCAGGGCAAGAAATAAGAGTGGGATCTTATGCATAATGTGAGTTTTAAGTTTAATAATAAGCATGAAACTAATAGAAAATCTTCATTCCTGAGCATTTATAACAGGAATGATATTAAATTTTTGCTGGTAAGAGGGATACTTTATAAAGCCTTACTCTGATAGGGTGTGGGATAATTGCCTGTTTTGTAAAATAGAACTTATTAATATTCAATAATTATGATATTCGTTTATTTAACTGTTTTAAATTATTGACTTTATAATAAAACAAGAGGTTGATTGGTTATTTTGACGGTATGAATAATAAATAATTGATTTTTAATATTTTTTATTGAAAAAAAGTAATACTTTTATAATATTGGATTGCTAACCCGGAGGAATACCGGTCTTTTTTGGAAAGCATGCTTAACAATTCGGGCTTAGTGTTTAGAATACACTTTGTATGCTGATGTATAATCGTGGTTTATGGCAGAAAGTGAAATTTACTGCGCTGAAAAGAGGCAAAAGATTAATATTACCAGTTTTAATTAAAAAAATCCATGTAATTAATGGAAAAATGCTGCGAAGCAGATGAAAAAATAAAGATCAGCAGGATTTCTGTCCCAAATTTACCGGAAATCATAAGATTGAATTATCAACTACAACTAAATATAATAAGCATGAAAAAAAACAGCACTTAAACTTTCGTCCGGCCGGAATGTAATATGCCATCTACCCAAGTAAGTACTTTACAAATATCCGGTTACTAAATTCAAAACTTTATCAACCCACTCACCAAACATCCGAAGTATGAAAAATTCTTTACATGAAAAATGTAATTATGCCTGCTTGCCCCTACACGAGGGTTTCACTGCTAAGAAGAACAAAACCCAGGTTTCTTCACTAAAAGTAATGAAACTTACCGGTATGATGGTTATGGCAGCAGTGTTGCAAGTTGCCGCAGCACCCTCTACAAACCTTACTTTTGCTAAAGCGACTAAACCGTTTTATACAAATGAAAGTAAAATCACAACAAATATCTTCTCAGTTCCGCCAATAGTAATCACAGGTAAGGTAACCGATGCAAAACGCGAAGCCCTTCCTGGCGTAAGTGTAAAACTAAAAGGCACTAATATTGGAACAACGACAGATGCAAATGGTAATTTCTCCATTAATGCGCCTGACGTTTCAACCCTGATCTTTTCCTCAATAGGATTTGCGACACAAGAGGTGGATGTAAACAGAAGAACATCTATTAATGTTACTATGGCCGAAGACTCAAAAGGTCTTAGCGAAGTAGTAGTTACTGCTTTCGGTGTAAAAAGAGCCAGAAGGGGACTTGTTTATTCAAGTTCTGAGGTTACCGGTGCTTCCTTAACTGAAGCACGTGAAAACAACGTTGCAAGCTCACTGACAGGTAAAATTGCCGGTGTTGACGCAAGTCAGATTGCTTCAGGTCCGGGTGGTTCAAGCCGCGTGGTAATCAGAGGTGCTGGTGCGATCAACCCAAATGCAAACAATCAGCCTTTATATGTAGTAAACGGATTGCCAATCAACTCTGGCAATAGCGGTGCAGGTACAAACACTACAGGTCTGAACGTTGACCGTGGTGATGGTATCTCTTCCATCAACCCTGATGATATTGAAACAATCACTGTACTGAAAAGTGGTGCTGCTGCTGCCCTTTATGGTAGCCAGGCAGCAAATGGTGTAATTTTGATCACAACAAAATCTGGTAAAGCACAACAAGGTGTCGGAATAGAATACAGCTCTAACGTTGTTTTCGGTTCTCCTTCAGCTTATCCAAACTTCCAGACAGAATACGGTTCTGGTACGGATGGTGTGAAACCTTTAACTCAGGCAGATGCTTTAAGTACAGGCCGTTTGTCATTCGGTGCTAAAGTGGATGGAACAAACGTTATTCAGTTTGATGGCGTATCACGTCCTTACACAGCAGTTGGTGTAAAAAACAATATCAACAACTTCTATAACGTAAGCCGCGACTGGACAAATACCCTTGCCTTTTCTGGTGGTAGCGAAGCATTAAACTTCAGGTTGTCTGTTTCAGACCTGAAATCAAACGCACAGACTCCAAACTCAACATATGACAGAAAGACTGTCAACCTGAGCACAAGAGCAAACATGGGTAAAAATAACCTGATCAATCTGGAGTCCACTATTCAATACAACATTGAAGATGCTAAAAACAGACCAGGTGTTGGTTATGCAGAGCGTAACTCAAGCTGGGGAACTTACCTGGCTGGTAGCACTGTAGATGTGAGAAACTTTGCTGGTGCAAATGGTACTGGTACTGATGCAAATGGAAACGAGATTCAATGGAATCCGGTTCCTGCAGCTTCAAACCCATACTTTGTAGCATACAGCACAGGTAACAGTGATAAAACACAGCGTTTAATCGCAAATGGTAGTATCCGTGTCAATCTGTTGGAGAACTTATTCATTAAAGGTACTGTAGCCAGAGACTTTGCATACACAGACCTTATGGATTATGTTCCAATCGGTACTGCATACACTCCTCAGGGTTACCTCAACACCGGTCAGCGTCAAAACGACCGTACCAACTTTAATGCAATGATGAATTACAACACTACATTCTTCAAAGACTTTAAAGTGAATGCAATGGTGGGTGCCAACCGTGAGCGTCTTTCAGATCTGAATACCAACCTTGGTGGTGTAAACTTCCTGGTTCCCAACTTTATCCATATTACCAATATTGCAACCCTTAACCCAAGTACAGATCTTGCTCCTTACAGAAACAGAGGTACCTCTGGTACAAACTCTTTATTCGGGTCAACTGATTTCGATTGGAAAGGTAAAATTTACCTGTCATTAACAGGAAGGGAAGATAGCTTCTCTACTTTAAGCCGCGACAATAGTTCTATCTTCTACTATTCAGCAGGTGCGAGTGCGATTCTTTCAGACATGGTTCAATTACCTGAAGCAATCAGCTTCTTAAAGCTTCGCGCTTCATATGCGAAAGTAGGTAGTAACACTGTAGCCCCTGGACAAATAAACAGGATTTATAGCTTCACCACATCTTTCGCTGGTGTGCCGGTACAAAACAATACAAATACACTGATTGATACTGATATCAAACCTCTGAGCATCTATACATCTGAGGGTGGTTTCGAAATCCGTTTCCTTAAAAACCGCTTGAGCTTCGACGCGACTTACTACAGCCGTGTTACTAAAGATGATCAGCTGGCACCAACAATTTCTCCAACTACAGGTTTCCTTGCCGGATTCACTAACGTAGGTAAAGTAACCAATAAAGGTATAGAGTTAATGTTAAGCGGTACTGTTGTTCAGGCTAAAGATTTCAGCTGGAATGTAAGTCTGCCTTTCGCATATAACAAAAGTACAATTGTAGAACTTGCTCCGGGTTTAACAACTATCGAAGTAGGTACAGGTATTTCAAGCCAGGTTAGGGTAATTAACGCAGTTGGCCTTCCATATGGTACTGTCCGCGGATGGGGCTTATTGAAAGATGCCAGCGGAAATCAGGTTTACAACAGTGCAAACGGTTATGAAGTTCGCGTTGAAAAAGATCTTGGAGTAGCTAATCCGCCATGGACAATGGGTCTTGGTAACGATTTCAAATACAAAAGATTCTCACTTAACGTATTGTTCGATGCTAAGTTTGGTGCAGTTGCCTATAACAACATGTGGCTTTATGCTTCGAGGTTTGGTTTAACCAAGGCAACATTACCAGGCAGGGACGGATTAACTGTTACAGGTGTTGACCAGACAGGTAAGCCATTCACTAAAACTTTTGCAAAGGCTGATGTTGATGGTTATTACAATAACCTGGGTAACACGATCTCTGAGATCTCTACTTTCAGTACTGACTTCGTAAAACTTCGTCAGATCATCTTAAACTACTCTATTCCTAACCTGAAGCTAAAGAAAATAGGTATCCAGTCTGCTACAATTGGTATTGTAGGACGTAACCTTGCCATCCTTTACAGGGATAAAAAAACCAAAGAAGCAGGACTTGATCCTGAGATGCAGCAGTCTGTTGGTAATGCCACAGGTACTGCAGGTGCTGGTGAGCCTAGAACACGCACAATTGGTTTGAACCTGAATGTTAAATTCTAACTATTATATAAATAGAATATGAAAACGAAATTATTAAAAAGCATTTGTGTTTTAGCTGCTGCGGTAATCGTATTGATGCCCTCATGTAGCAAAGACAAACTGGCCGATTTAAACTTACCGCAGAATGCAGTCGGCTTCGCAGTACCCGAAAATATCTTTACAAACGTAATATTAAATATGCCTAAAAGCAGTTACTCTGTAATGGCAAGTGGTATGCAGTATTACTCTACTTATAAAGAGGTTCCTGCTGTCGGTGATAAATATTACAGCTTTAACGGTGCGACAGTTGATTTTGGTGGTGCAACTACAGGTTTCTACACCAACAACTTAAACCGTCTTTACGTACTTGATCAGGCACTCGCTGCAACTGATGTAAACAAAAAAGCTATCGTTCGTATCATCAGGGCTTACACATTTCATCAGCTGACTGACATCGCTGGCGATGTTCCTTACTTTGATGCAATGAAAGGCGAAGCAGGCATATTGACACCTGCTTATGATTCGCAACAAGCTATCTATCTTGACATGCTGAAAGAATTAAAGGAATCTGCTGAGTCACTCAATCCGGCAAATCCTACATTCACCACAGGTGATTTATTCTACAAAGGCGATGTAACAAAATGGAAAAAATTCGCTTACACACTGATGCTGCGATTAGCCATGCGTTTATCTGAGGTTAGCCCTGCTGTTGCGCAAACATGGGTTCAAACTGCGGTAGCTGGTGGTGTAATGACTTCTGATGCGGATATCGCAAAAATACAATATACCAACACAACTGGTAACGTAAATACAAAAACACAGGGTCTTCAGAATGGTGACTACGTGAGTCCGGGAGGCGATAACGTGGAGGGTGGTAAATATGCCGCTACGTTTATTGACAGATTAAAGTCGACCAATGACCCGCGTTTAAGTGTAATATCTGTTGTGTGGCAGCTTACTGGCGCCACTTATACAGCAAACAATAGTCCTGCCGTTCAAAGAGGTATGGTCAGCGGAAGCTTAAACACAAGACCTGCAGATTTTGATACTTATTCTGAACCATCTCAACTGGTATTGAATCTTGCTGCCCCATTGATCATCATGGGCCCTGCTGAAGCCAATCTATTGCTGGCAGAAGCTGCAGTAAGAGGATGGTATACAGGTGCTACGGCTGCTGCTGCATACAACGCTGGTGTAACTTCAGGAATGACGCAATGGGCATTATGGCCAACAGTAGGTGTGAGCTCAGGAACGATTACTTCTGCGCAGATCGCCGCTTACCTTGCAGCTAACCCTTACCTTTCAACAGCAAGTACAGAAGCACAAATTGAGCAGATCAACACGCAAAAATGGTTGTCTATGTATGGTGATGACTACGAAGTATACGCCAACTGGAGACGTACGGGATATCCAAGACTGAAAAAAGTGAACTATGCTGGTAACGTAACCGGTGGTTTCATGTTCAGACGCTTCGCGATTCCAAATTCAGAAAAACTGGTAAACTCAGCAAATTATCTGGCTGCATTGAGCAGACAGGGATTCACTGAAGATTTCAATGATAACCTGCTCGGCAGAGTATGGTGGGATAAAAAAGCAGGCTTACCTTTTAACTTTAATTAATTCATAGCTATGAATGGGGACAGAAATCATTTTCTGTCCCCATTTGTTTTTTAATCATCTTTTTAATCTGAAAATATGAAACGCCGAGATCTCATTAAATACCTTTCCGTTGCCCCGGTTGTGGGTGCGGTAGGTGCGGGTATCCCATTTCTGTCAGCAAATGCGGCTGTTGCAACTGTTGCCAAACGCGATCTGATCAAAGAATTGGGTTTACGTACCTTTATCAATGCTGCGGGTACTTACACAACGCATACTGCATCACTCATGCACGAAGATGTAGTGGCTGCAATTAACGACTCCTCTACACATTTTATCATGATCAATGATATACAGGATAAAGTAGGAGAGAAGATAGCTTCGATCTGTCATGCAGAAGCTGCAATGGTTACTTCGGGCTGCTGGTCGGCCCTGGTACTTGGAACCGCAGGGATACTTACCGGAACCGATGTCAAAAAAATCGCTCAGCTTCCCAACCTGCAGGGCTTTGAGAAAACCCAGATGATTGTACAAAAGGGACACAATGTTGCTTATGTTCATGCCCCTACAAATACCGGAATAGAGGTGGTGGAAGTTGAAACCGCTGAAGAGCTGGAGAAAGCCATCAACCCGAAAACTGCAATGATGTGGTTTTTGAACCTGGCAACAAATGACGGGAAAATCAAACATGATGAATGGCTTGCCATTGCAAAAAAACATAAGATCCCGACAATGATTGATATCGCCGCGGATATTCCTCCCGTAACGAATCTATGGAAGTTCAACGAAATGGGCTTTGATCTGGTATGTGTATCAGGTGGCAAAGCAATACGCGGCCCGCAAAGCGCAGGTATCCTGATGGGAAAAGCAGACCTGATTAAAGCGGCCCGTTTGAATGCGCCGCCAAATGGTAACAACATCGGGCGCGGTATGAAGGTCAACAAGGAAGAGATCCTGGGAATGTATGCTGCACTGGATCATTATGTAAAACTGGATCACGATAAAGAATGGAAAGACTGGGAAGCACGTGTAGCAGTGATTGAAACTGCCGTTAAAGGTGTCAGTGGTGTAACCACCACGGTTACTGTTCCGCCTATTGCTAATCACAATCCACTGCTCAATATTGCCTGGGATACGGCCAAAGTGAAAATCAGCAGTGACGACCTGCAGCTGGCATTGCGTAATGGCAACCCTTCCATAGAAATCATGAAGTTTACGCCAAACAGTATCAATATCACGGTTTTCATGCTCAAACCCGGTGAAGATAAAATCGTAGCAAAACGCGTTCAGGAAGAGCTGGGCAAAGTAAGCTAATCACCTGTTAAAAGCAGATGAAGCTATAAAATAAGATGTAAAGATATCTGTATATCTTATTTTATAGCTTTCTAGTTATAGCATAAGAGCAGCTATTAATCCAGCAGGTTTTTCTCCCAGTGGCCCAGCTCAAAAAGAGCTTCAATCTCCACAGGAATATTGTCTGGCAGTGAACCAAAACCGACTGCACTTCTCACTCCGATACCGTTTTGCTTACCCCATACTTTCACAAAAAGCTCGCTGCATCCGTTGATAATATATGGGTGTTTTTCAAATTCGGGCACACAATTCACCATACCGAGCACTTTGATCACACGTTTTACTTTATTGAGGCTTCCCAAATGCGTCTTGATAGTAGAGAGCATCGTAAGGCCTACCTGCTGGGCGGCAAGCTTACCCTGCTCCATATCGATATCCTTACCAATACGGCCTTTTATCAGTTGCTTATCATTCTGTACGGGACCATGGCCGGAGAGATATAAATATTTTCCATCAATCAGATAGGGAGTATAAACACCAATAGGTGTCGGGGCAGGCGGAAGCAGTAAACCGGTTTTAGCAAAATTTTCTTCAGGCGTTGAGTTTTCCATTGATCTGGGATTAAGTGTTTTTATATAAAAATACTAAGTTTTTGTATAAATAATGCCATTTGACACATTTAAAGCCGTAAGTAGAGCGTATTTTTATACTACAGACTGCTACAAAACGTTAATCAATTTGTATGCAAAAGACGATTTTATACCAGAAAATTGGTCGGCTCCTCTGTATATTCCCTCTGTTATTTTTATTATTCTTTAAGGTATCCGGCCAGGTTATTTTACATGATCAGCCAGTGCCGCTTAAAGCCGGCGCATTTTATATTGCCGGTGTAAAAGATGAAAGAACTGATAAAAGCACAATCGGCAAATTGCTTGTAAAAGAGGCGGGAGATAAAGTGGTGCCCCGGGCAACAGACCTGAAAGGTGGTGCAGCAGTGGCCATCGGCCAGTTTTTGCGCCGTAACCTGCCGCGGGACTATTCCCTAAAGCCAGTGGTGATAACCATCAGAGAACTAAATGTACAGGAAACTGCCAATACAGGTGGCAGTGTTGATGGCCGTATCCGGTTATCCCTGTCATTTGACCTTCAAAAGGATTATGGATTAGAGCATCTCGTCAATTACCAGGGGAGCTTACAGTATACGCGCTCTGTGGCTGGCAAGGCAGCATTGGAAGAGTACCTGGGCAACGTCATAAAAAGCAGTCTCGATTATCTCAGCAACTGGATAAAAGACAATACCCCGGTTAACCGCAAACTTGCAAAAAACGTAAAAATCAGTTTTACAGATTATGCCGAAGCCTTGGAGGGCGATACGATTTACTACTCGGCAAACAGGCCGCTTACCTGGGCAGACTTTCAGGCAAGGGCACAACCGGCAGGTAAATTTGAAGCACAGGTTATACCAGGTATCGGCTATACGCAGGAGGCAGAAATAGATAAAGGAACAATCGAAGTGAAAATTGCGATGAAAGCTTACTTACCAAAAAGTGCCAGCAGGGCCAACTACGGCGGAAGGGATGAATATACCCTCAACCATGAACAGCGGCATTTTGATATTGCAAAGATCATAGCCGAGCAGTTCAAGCAAAAGATCCTGGCCAGGCCGGTAACTCCTGATACCTTTGAAGCTGTGATCAACATGCAATATCTCGATTCTTACCGTGATATGGATACCATGCAAAATGCATACGATACGGAAACAAGACATGGGACTGACCGTGCAGCACAGGCCGCATGGAATAAGAAAATCGATAAAGAACTCAAACTGTAACAGCTGAGCGCTGTGATTTATAATAAGGTAACATTTTTATGAATGCCCCTGAAATGTTTCCTGAATAACAAAAAAAATAATAAATTAAACGAGATATTCATCACAACCAAATATGAAGTATTTCAGCAGGCAGCGCGCAGTCCGATTCTTTTTTTTGTTGATTTTTGTTGCGGCAGCACTAAAAACCTTTTCCCAGGAAGCCCATGCACCGGCTTATCCCCTGATCACACACAATCCTTACTTCAGTATCTGGTCTGGTACCGATCAGCTGAATGCCTCCGCAACCAGACACTGGACAGGCAAAGACCAGCCAATGATCGGATTGATCCGGGTAGATAACCAATATTACCGTTTTATGGGAGCCCTTGCTCCACGCTACAAAAGCATCGTACCAACAGGCGATGAGCTGCCTTCCAAATGGCAGTACCAGGACCAGTATCCCGGAGATGGCTGGGAAGGGCAGTTCTACCCGGAAAATAATTGGAAAACCGGTCTTTCGCCTTTCGGGGATAGCCGCGCTGACGCGGGCACCAGCTGGACAGGTAAAGACCTGTGGATCCGCAGAAAATTCCAGCTGACAGCAATACCTAAAGGGCCGCTTGTACTCAAGCTTTATCAGGATGATGACGCACAGGTACTGTTAAATGGTAAGGAGATCGCAAACCGGAAGGGTGCCACGGGAAATTATGTAATAATACCCTTTGATGAAAATATGAAATCAGCTTTAAAGGTTGGCGAAAATATTCTTGCAGTTCATTGCTTAAATACCGGAGGAGGGGCATGGCTGGATGCAGGCATTTCCGAGAAAATGGCCGACAATCCCGCTGACGTATTTCCTGCAGCAGAACAGATACATACAGAACTCACTGCTACGCAGACAATCTATACATTTAAATGCGGCGGGATAGACCTTAAACTTACATTTAGCTCCCCGCTGATCATGCAGGACCTGACATTGCTGTCCAATCCGGCATCTTACCTCAGCTTCGAAGTCAGTTCCAATGATGAAGCCATGCATCAGGTTTCAGTTTTTACAGGTATATCATCTGACCTTGCTGTCAATCAGTCTTCGCAGGAAGTGCAGGCATCGGCCTATATCAGCAATGGGCAGTCTGTCCTGAAAGTGGGTACTACAGCTCAGCCTGTGCTCAAAAAGAAAGGTGATGATTTACGCATCGACTGGGGCTACCTCTATGTATCAGTACCATCCGGAGCAAACGCTAAACAATATATTACCAGTGCTGACAATGCCCTTTCTTCCTTCAAAAGAGGGACAAATACTGTAGGGAAACAGGCTGGCATTCTCAAAGGGAGGTCGCTCATGCTGAATACTGTTATACCCTTCGGAAATGTTGGCGCTGAAGCAGAAAGCAAATTTATAGTGATCGGTTATGATGATCTGTATTCGGTTCAATATTTCAATACCAATCTGAAACCGATGTGGCGTAATGTTCCCGGAGCTACAATGGAGGGTGTATTAAGAGATGCTGCTGCCAGTTACACAAGTGTAATGGATAAATGCCACAGTACTGATACGCTGATTTACAATGATGCCCTTAATGCCGGCGGTGAACATTATGCCAGGTTATGCATACTGGCTTACCGCCAGAGTATTGCTGGGCATCAGCTCGTAAAGAGCCCCGATGGAGAGATGCTCTTCCTGTCAAAGGAGAATTTTAGCAACGGATCAATCAACACCGTAGACATAACCTATCCTTCTGCACCACTGTATTTACTGTATAATCCCGACTTGCTCAAAGGCATGATGAACGGCATTTTTTATTACAGCGAAAGCGGTAAGTGGACAAAACCTTTTGCTGCGCACGATCTTGGAACATACCCTATAGCCAACGGGCAAACGTATGGTGAAGACATGCCCGTAGAAGAATCCGGAAACATGATCATTCTTACGGCAGCAATCGTAACAGCAGAAAAGAACCCCGAATATGCGAGAAAACACTGGAAGACCTTAACCGTATGGAACGACTACCTGGCAAAGGCCGGATTTGATCCGGAGAACCAGCTGTGCACGGATGACTTTGCAGGGCATCTTGCACATAACGCAAACCTGTCGGTAAAAGCCATCGTGGCGATAGGGGCTTATGCCCGCATGGCCGATATGCTGGGGGAAAAGGAAACAGCCGCCAGATATCAGAAACTGGCTGCGGAAATGGCGGCGAACTGGATGCTGAAAGCTGATGCCGGAGATCATTACGCCCTTGTATTTGATAACCTGAACACCTGGAGCCAGAAGTACAACATGGTCTGGGATAAAGTACTTGGATTAAACTTATTCCCGCAACAGGTATATGACAGGGAAATCAGGTATTACCTTAACCGCCAGAACGCCTATGGACTGCCGCTTGACAGCCGTAAAACCTATACCAAATCTGACTGGATCATCTGGACGGCTACTATGGCCGACAAGAGGGTCGACTTTAAAGCCCTGGCAGAACCTGTATTCAATTATGCAATGGAAACTTCATCACGGGTGCCGCTGAGCGACTGGCACGAGACAAAAGATGGCAAGATGGTTGGTTTCCAGGCACGCAGTGTAGTAGGAGGTTACTTTATGAAGGTCCTGGCTGATAAGATGAAGAAATAATCATAAATATGTATCACCTGAAAACCCCGCTGGCCATAGGCCTTATCACTATCTTTTTACTCAAGTTTGATCCTGCAAATGCCCAAAAGGCAAAAGAAAATCTAAACGTCGTATTTATCGGCAACAGCATTACCCACGGTTCTGGCTTGCCGGATCCGCATACACAAGCCCCGCCGGTAATAGCAGCGCAAAAACTAAGGGAGTTGAAACACATTGGCACTGTACAGTTCAGTAACGTAGGTAAAAGCGGTTCCACAACTTTAGACTGGCTGCCCGAAAATCACAAACTGTTTTTAACTGCTGAAAAGGCTGCAGGCCTCTATGCCAGCGATGAAGGAGCAACCCTGCTATTTTCCATCGTTTTGGGTACCAACGACAGTGCAATCAAAGGTCCGCATGGCGCTCCTGTCTCCCCGGAGGATTACCGCGGGAATTTGCTGAAGATAGCAAACAGGTTACTGGAAGAATATCCAAAATGTAAGATCATCTTTCAATATCCAACCTGGTATAGCGAAAATACCTACAATACTTCCAAATATTTAAAAGAAGGTCTGGATCGGCTGCAGTCTTATTTCCCGGAAATAGACGCGGTCGTAAAAAGTTATGAAATTTCACGTCCTCACACAGTTTTTTCGGGTAATAAAAAGGTATTTGCTTATTTCAAAAAGCATCCCGACTTATTCCAGAATGAAAAGGGGCAGCAGGGTATATTTAACCTTCATCCAAATCCGGAAGGTGCCGCCCAACTTGGAGCTTTTTGGGCAAAAGCCATCTATAAGGCCATGGATTCTGCAAAATAATTGTTATTATTAAAAAATATTAACAACCTGCAAAGCTGATCTACTCACCAGAACCGCGCAGAAAACCCAAAAAACAAAATGAAAATAGTTTACATTACATTAGCCTTGTGCTTCTTTTACAACTTTTCGTTCTCCCAAAACGATGTTGTAAATGACGACGAGGGAAGCAGCTACAATTTAAACAAACCCGAACGTGAAGAATGGCTCCGTGATACCGGCGCCGGTTTATTTATTCACTTCAATGTAGACGCACAACTGGGCGTAGTGATCAGTCACTCTCTCGTTGGCGCTTCAAACGATTACGTTGACCGTTACTTTAATGAACTGCCTAAAACGTTCAACCCTTCAAAATTCAACCCCAAAGAGATTGCAGAACTGGCTAAAATGGCGGGGATGAAATACATTTGTTTCACAACAAAACACCATGCAGGTTTTTGCTTTTGGGACACCAAAACAACTGATTTCAACATCACCAAAACGCCTTACAAAAAGGATATGCTGAAAGAGTTTGTAGAGGCTACAAGAGAAGCAGGACTGGATGTGGGTTTCTACTTCTCTCCTGAAGATTTCAATTTTCTCCGCAACCACAACATCCCGATCAGCCGGACAAATGTGAAAATGGATGCAAAAACTACAAAGGAATATAACGATTACAACAAAAAGCAGTGCGAAGAACTGATGACCAATTATGGTAAAATCGACGTATTTTTTATCGATGGCGAACCTAAAGAAGTAGTTAAGGAGACCTGCTGGAGATTACAGCCAAACCTGCTGATCACCCGCGGTGCCATCAAAACACCTGAACAGGCATTACCAGGTGCAAAAATTACCCAGCCATGGTTATCTCCTATTACAATGGGTACAGCATGGCAGTACCAGCCTACCAACGATCGCTATAAAACAGGTACACAGCTGATCAACCTGCTGATCGAAGCAAGGGCCAAAGGCGGTTCCCTGTTGCTGAACGTGGGCCCTAAGCCAAATGGAGAAATGGCCATCCAGCAGGAAGACCGTTTACGTGAAATGGCACTCTGGAACTTTATTAACCACGAAAGTATGGACAGCGTCCGCAGCTGGGTAGTGGCCAAAGAAGATGATATCTGGTTTACCAAAAAAGGCAAAAATACTGTATATGCGTTTGTAACGGATGCGGCTGACTGGAAAGAGGCGGCGCGGAAGACCTTTCTGCTGCACTCTGTAAAAAGCACACCAAATACCAAAATCAGCGTTCTTGGCCAAAACAGCCAGATCATTGAATACAAAGCTGATCTTGACGTAAGCTGCAAGTACAAACAAACAGCAGATGGTCTGGAAATATCTGTCGTAAAAGCACAAAGGATCTATGACGATCACCGCTGGCCAAATGCAGTTGTCATTAAACTCGAAAATGTAGAACCCGTATTTGCTGAGGCTGTATTTGTAAAAACAGTAGGATCAACTGTGGCTGCTGACGGAGCTATACTGAAAGGACAGATAGTAGATTATAAACCTGCGCTGTCAAAAAGGGCAAGGTTCTATTACCGTCCATATGCAGGACAGGTAGAAACACTGTACGCTGCGCCCTGGGTAAAAACCGTATGGGTAAATATCAATGCTGACGGTACTTTCTCTGCTCCGCTGAAAGGCTTAAAGAAAGGTTCACGTTTTGAATATAAAGCAGTTGCAGAACAGCAAAAAGTTGCCGTAGAAGGCGAAACAAGCGTAGTAAACCTGTAATCTTCTAATCAAATCAAAGATGACGCTTATTCTTGTTTTACTCTGCATCATACTGCTGATCATTATGGTGTCAGTTTTGCGGATCAACGCCTTTCTTGCTTTCCTGGCAGTATCTATACTGGCCGGAATTGTTCTGGGCATCCCATTGACGAAGATCGCAGGTTCGGTAGAAAAAGGTATAGGTGATGTGCTGGGCTCGCTGGCAATTATTATTACGATAGGTGCCATGCTGGGCAAACTTGTTGCCGAGAGCGGCGCTGCCCAGAAAATTGCTGCGGTAATCATGAATATCTGTGGAGAGAAATATATTCAATGGGGGGTAGTGGCCACAGGGTTCCTGATCGGCATCCCCCTGTTTTACGGCATCGGTTTCGTATTGATGATCCCGCTGATCTTTTCTGTAGTCTATAAGTATAAACTGCCACCGCTGTACATCGGCTTACCTATGCTGGCCGCGCTATCGGTAACACATGGTTTCCTGCCCCCGCATCCATCGCCTTCAGCACTGGTAATACAGTTCAATGCAAATATGGGATTAACCCTGATGTATGGATTACTGATCGCTATACCTGCTATTGTGATCGGCGGCCCACTGTTTTCGAGAACGCTGAAGAATATTCAGTCAACACCTCTGCAGTCTTTTGTACCTGTGGAGATGCCTGAAGATCAGCTTCCCGGTGCTTTTAACAGTTTTTTTACAGCTTTGCTGCCGGTACTGCTGCTGATCCTGGCAACTGTATTCTCATTTTACGCCGCTGATTATCCACAAATGAAAGATGTGATCTCCCTCACTGGTCATGCAGACGTAGTCATGATCATCTCTCTTTTCACGGCAACTTTGACATTGGGTATTTTCCAGGGCAGAAAGATCTCCCGTATCATGAACATCTATGCGGAATCAATTAAGGATGTTGCCCTGATCCTGCTGATCATTGGCGGCTCCGGCGCACTCAAACAAGTGCTGGTAGACAGTGGGGTAAGCGGGCAGATTGCCGGATTACTCAAGGATTTACACATGCAGCCCCTGTTCCTGGGCTGGCTGATTACTGCAGTGATCCGGTTTGCGGTGGGCTCGGCTACAGTAGCAGGCCTCACCACAGCAGGAATTATATTGCCTTTAATGATTGCCACCCATACCAATCCCAATTTAATGGTACTTGCCGTAGGTGCAGGGAGTTTGATGTTCTCTCATGTAAACGATGCAGGATTCTGGATGTTTAAGGAGTACTTTACCCTTACGCTGAAAGATACCTTCAAATCATGGGCATTGATGGAATCAATTGTGGGCATCATCGGCCTGATAGGCGTACTTTTATTAAATCAAATCATATAAAAAATAACATATGGAAACTTATAACGCAGACGAGCAATTTGAAAAATTAGGATTAAGCCTTCCACCGGCACCTTCTCCGCTGGGGGTTTATAAACCTTATCTGGTAGACGGAAAATACCTTTACCTATCGGGACATGGTCCTGTGCAGGATGATAAAAGCCTGATCATCGGCCGTATCGGTGCCGAAATGGATCAGGAAGCAGGTAAACTGGCAGCGAGACAGGTTGGATTAACAATGTTGTCTACCATCAAAACCAACTTCGGAACGCTAAACCGTATCAAAAGGGTAATCAAGGTTTTAGGTATGGTAAACTGCACGCCCGATTTTGAAAAACATCCTTTCATTATCAACGGATGCAGTGAGCTTTTTGCTGAGATCTGGGGAGAAGAAAATGGGATAGGTACCCGCAGTGCAGTTGGTTTCGGATCTCTGCCGGATAATATCCCTGTGGAGATCGAAGCCTTATTCGAATTAAACGACAATGACTAGGGAAACGCAGGAAGACTGGTATCTGATCAGCAATGCTGATCAGCTGGACTCGCCTGCACTGGTATTTTACCCTGACAGGATTGCTGAAAATATTGTGCGGCTAAAAAACAGGATCAATGATATCACGAGACTGAGGCCCCATGTAAAAACGCATAAGAATCCGGAGATCACAAACATGATGATCGAAGCCGGGATTCATAAATTTAAGTGTGCTACAATCGCTGAGTCAGAAATGCTGGGGATCTGTAAAGCACCGGATGTGCTGCTTGCCTATCAGCCGGTGGGCCCAAAGATTGACCGCTTCATCCAACTCATCAGGGACTATCCGGATACAAAGTTCTCCTGTCTGCTGGATAATGCAGTATCACTGAAGGCCATTGCAGCAGCTGCGGCTGAAGCTGGACTGACAGTAGATGTTTTCCTGGATCTCAATGTAGGCATGAACCGTACCGGGATTGCCCCCGATGAAAACGCTGTCCTGCTTTATCAGCAGATCAGTGCTGAGCCAGGAGTAAATGCCCTGGGCTTACATGCCTACGACGGGCATATCCATGATGACTCGATGGATGTGAGAAAAGAAAAGTGGCAGCTGGCACTGGATGGCATTTTGTATGTCAACCAGGAAATCATTGCCGCAGGATTGCCAAAACCGGTGGTCGTTGCCGGAGGTACACCAACCTTTCCCTTGTATGCAGCTTTTGATGATGTTGAATGCAGCCCGGGAACGTTTATCCTCTGGGATAAAGGATACCAGGATGCTTTTGCAGAACAGGAATACCTTACTGCAGCACTGGTGATCAGCAGGGTAATCTCCATTAGCGGCAGCGGCACGATTACCGTTGATCTGGGACATAAATCGGTTGCCGCAGAAAATGAACTGCCACGCAGGGTGTATTTTTTAAACGCCCCCCAGGCTAAGTTTATCGGTCAGAGCGAAGAGCACCTGGTACTGGATGCAGGTGCTGACAATGGCTTTGAGATTGGCGATGTATTATATGGGCTGCCCATACATATTTGTCCCACAGTAGCGCTTTACGGCACCGCTGCGCTTGTACAAGACCAGGAGATTACCGGAGAATGGAAGATTACTGCACGGGAAAGAAAAATTAATATTTAAGATCATGTTTACAATAGACGCACACCTGGATTTAAGTATGAATGCACTGGAATGGAACCGCGACCTGCGGTTGCCCGTTTCAGCTATAAATGACAGAGAGAAAGGATTAAATGATAAACCAGACAGGGCCAGGGCTGTAGTGTCCTTACCAGAACTGAGAAAAGGCCAGGTAGGATTGGTAGTGGCAACACAGATCGCAAGATACGTAGCCCCGGGGAACAACCTGCCGGGCTGGCATTCTCCAGAACAGGCCTGGGCACAAACACAGGGGCAGGTAGCATGGTATAAAGCAATGGAGGAAGCCGGCGAGATGGTACAGATCCACGACCTGGAAAGCCTGAATAACCATATCCGTTTATGGGAAAGCAATGTGCCGGACGAAGTAAAACCTATAGGTTATATCCTCAGCCTTGAGGGAGCAGATTCAATTGTTACTGTAGATCACCTGCAACGGGCGTATGACTACGGTCTTCGGGCGGTGGGGCCTGCACACTATGGCCCGGGACGTTATGCCCAGGGCACAGATGCTACAGGCCTGATGGGACCAAAAGGCCATGAACTGCTCAGGGAAATGGAACGTTTAAACATCATCCTTGATGCCACTCACTTATGTGATGACAGTTTCTGGGAAGCGCTCGATCATTTCAACGGCCACATCTGGGCATCACACAATAACTGCAGGGCACTGGTAAACCATAACAGGCAATACTCCGATGCACAGATTAAAGAACTGGTAAACAGGGGCGCAGTAATCGGCCTGGCACTGGATGCCTGGATGATGGTGCCCAACTGGATACGCGGAACTTCTACGCCGGAAAGCACGCACTGTAATCTGGAAGTAATGGTTGATCACCTGGACCACATCTGTCAGATTGCCGGCAATACACTGCATATTGGCATTGGCTCAGACCTGGATGGAGCTTTTGGAAGGGAACAATGTCCTTATGATATAGAAACCATTGCCGACCTGCAGAAGATCCCTGCGCTTTTAGAAAAAAGGGGATATACGCAACAGGATGTACAGAACCTGATGCATGGCAACTGGCTGAGGTTCCTGCGTAACGCATGGGGCGGATGATCAGGACAGGACCTTTGTCTTATCTGATAAATATTTAATTTGTTTGACCCAAACGCAATTTTAAGTTGAAAAGCGGATAAAATTATTCTGTTATATTACAGCTTGGTAAAATATTAACTATATTTTTGAAGTGTTATACGAAGGAAGATGAACGCTACAGGACAAATTAAACTGGACTACCCTGAAGAATTCAGGATCGCCTGTAAGATTAATAATCTGAGGTATGATGAGTTAATCCAATACTTTATAGACCATGTTTCATTTTACGCCTTTATCGGGGGTGATATGGAGGCACCATTTCTGTGGGCTACCGCAGTAGGTATCGAATGTAAAGAGTCCCTGAGCAAACCAGTAAAAACCATTACTGATCCGCGGATACAGGAGATCTCCCTCAGGTATATCAGACAGCTTACTGCACTCCATCTCGAAACAGATTTCAGCGCAAGTATAGAGACCAGCAAAAGCACTGCGTTAATGAAAGCATGGTCCCTCGAGATGCTCCCCCTGACAGACTATTGCACAAAGTTACGGACTGAAGATGACCATATATTCAGCTTAACGTTCGACTTTAACCTGGTTTGCAGGCTGAATGGACTCGACGCAGAACTGTTGCTGCAGTATTTCATGAACAGCATCTCCCTGGCCAGGGAACGAGCCGTTAATGTCATCGAAGAAATGAAGATCACCCCGGGCATAGCCGTTTTGCTGATCCTCGTAGGACATCATGATGAAGTGAAAAACAGGGTGCTTCCTCAGCAGGAAGTTTATAGAAAGTATGGCCTCCTGCTGCTTAAACTGGATAAAAAACAAAGAACTGAATATAATCTGGAAAAAAGGATAGAGGCCTACAGCGCCTTCTACAGGGAATGGTACAATGCACTTAATCAAAATATAAATTAATAAGCTGCTTAAACACCATGGACTCAAAAGGACAATTTGGACTGTTATATACTGAAGACTTCAGCGTGGCCTGTGCAATCAGCTACCTGAAACAGGAAGATGTCCTACAGTATTTTATCAACAGGGTTTCTTTTTATGCTTTTAACGGCGGAGAAATGGAAGCCGTAGCCTTATGGGCCACACGCATCATAGTAGATTGTAAAGAGAATTACCAGGCTGAGGTAACCCCCGCTAATGACCGCAGGATACAGCGGATCTTCTTCAAATACATCAGTCTGCTGAGCGACCTCATGGAGAATACCCATTTTTCAACAGTAGATAAGATGAAAGAAAGTCTTTATATCATGCAGGATTGGGAGGCAGAAATGATGCCCTTCGCAGACTTCCCCAAAACCTTATATCTCAGTGAAGAGCTTTCCCTGGTGCTGACTTTTGATTTTAACCTGCTCTGCAGGATTAATGGCCTGAACCCTCAAGAGGTGCTGCAGTATTTTATTGACAGCATCTCCCTGGCCAGGGACAGGGCATTAAACGTTATCAGCTTTGTTGGCACTGATGCCAGCATGTCTCTTTTCGCAATGATGAAACTGAGCCGGTCAATGAAACAGCACAAACTTCCGGTACAGCAGGATATACATGAATGGTACAACGAGAAACTGCTTGCCCTTGATGAAACCTTAAGGGAAGAACCGGATATGGCGTTGAGAATCAGCGCGTACAGAAAACTTTATTCAGAATGGTACAATACACTCCGGAGGAATCTGAATTAAGGGATTAACCTTATTTTTCGGCCTCTTTATCCTTGTGGTTATCCATCAGAGCCACCGGCGGAAGGAAGTCTCTCGGTGACAGGCCAAAGTGATCTGCAAAAACATTAATATGCTTTAAATTGTATTTTGCAGGGTTGCTCAGGTTCTCCACGTTACCGATAAATGATGCTTTTACCCCAATAATGTATGCAATATCCTCCTGTCGCAATTTTTTATCAGCCCTTAATTTTCTGACAAAATCAATTACGTGTTGCTCAATAAGATCTAGTTTTACCTTTGCTTCCATTTTGGGACTAAGTAATTTATATTCCTGATCATAATTTACAGTCATAGATGTAAATAAGTTTTTTATCCGATTTTATAATTAACTTATTAAAAAATGACAATATTTATAATACCCTGAGCAGTCGTGTTTGAACATATATTCTACCAAAAATCAGAAAATAATAGTATAACTTATTTTACCAATTTAATTGCAAAGAACGTTTGTTTAATATTTTGTGCATAAACATAAATTTAATAAAAATTATCCATATAAATCCATTATCCTGATATTAACCCCGTTATTTATAATTCGTTAATCAATTGTTTGTTATATGTGTTATTTCAAATCTTATTCTGCTACTAATGAATGGATTTAAGTTTAAATCTGGTTCGCCGGTGCTGAAAAATCTTGATAGTTTTTTCATTTCACTTGTTGCCTTCAGTCTGGTACTGTTCTATACAAGGCATAGTGGCATCGGAATATCGCCTGATTCCATTGCCTACCTGAGTGTCGCCAGGAACATAATTGGCCATGGAGCCCCGGTCGACTATATGCTGAGGCCGCTGGTAGATTTCCCGGTCTTTTATCCATTCTTTCTGACCGCAGCAGGATGGGCAACCCGTACAGATCCTTTAACGATAGCTCCCTGGCTCAACGGACTGTTGCTGGCTGGCATAATTATCCGGCTGGGGCGACTGATAGATTCTTTTGACGGTGTAAGCAGGTTGTACAAATGGATTGTATTGCTGCTGATAGCTTTCAGTCCATCATTACTGGAAATCTATTCCATGTTGTGGTCAGAAACACTGTTTCTCCTGCTTATCATTGCATTCATCAGCGGCTACAACCATTATCTTGAAAAAAGGACCATTGCAAGTCTGCTCCTTTGTGGTCTAATCGCGTCCATAGCCTGTATTACCCGCTATGCCGGAGTTACAATCATCGGAACAGGACTACTGCTGCTGCTGTCTGATCGTTCACTACAGTGGCGGATAAAGCTGCTGCACTGCTGCTGGTTTGGCCTTTCATCAGTTTCCCTCCTGGTGATCAATCTGTTGCGCAATGCTTTGATTATGGGTTCCCCGACAGGCCCGAGGGTGCCCGGCATCCTCCACCTTGGTGATAATATTATTTACACCGGATGGATCATGTCCAAGTGGCTGCCGGTACCGGGTCAGCAGCCTGAGCTGGTCTCAGGCATTGTTATCTTTATATTCATTGTCATCTGCCTGCTGTTTCTCAGGCGCAACTGGTTCGGTACCCTCAAAGTAAGTGCAGACAACTGCTTTGCGGCGTTTTTTATCGTATATACCGTTTTCATCATTGGAATATCTACACTTTCACATTTTGAACAGCTCAATAACCGGTTATTGTCACCTTTGTATATCCCAATGGTGATCAGTCTTACATCATGGATCCCCGGCGCCATCAAAAGGCTGAGGCCGGCTTATTTGAAACCAGCTGCGGCTTTCATATTCCTGCTGACCATAGGTTTCGGGTACTACCAATACCTGCAGCTGGCTAAAATGTATGAGGATGTAAAAGACTCCGGTATCCCCGGTTACACAGAAGATTCCTGGAAGAATTCTGAAACAGCCCGTTTTTTACGCGGACACAGCAGCTATTTTAATACGGACTATACTATCTATTCCAATGCACACGAAGCGGCATATTTTAACGGGGGTATAAGGGCAGAATCACTGCCCCACAAAAGGGACAGGAACGACACGCGCGATTTCTTTACTGAGGATGGTTTCTACCTGATCTGGTTTGATAATTTTTCTGACAACGAACTGATCAAATTTAAAACGATCCTGCAAAATGCAGATGTAGTCAAAAAATATGATTTTAAGGATGGGGATATCTTTTTTATCAGGCCACACCATTCTTCAGCACTGCGGCAGTAACCATTAGCTGCCCTACATGACGCATGGTATGCTCAGCTGCATGTACCAGCAGGCCGATCACTGTTGAAGGCAGGCCCGCGCGGCCAATACCACGGTAATCCGGGAGTATGGCCGGATCAGTTGCCCTTAGCTGTTCCAGCGCAAGATCCACCTGCCTGTCGAAACGCTCTACCAGTTCTTTAGTGGTGTATCCATGCTCAGCATCTTTGCCCTCTTCCTCAAGCTGTGCAAACTGAAATGGGCTCAATCCTTCGCCTTTTGCGTAGGTAAACACCCTGTCGAGCACACCGCTCAAATGCTGTAAATGGAAACCCGGTGAAGCCATACCTGCAGGACGCTCCCAGAGTAATACCGGAGAGAAATCCTCCATGTACGCGTTCACCTCTTCGCGGGCCTGCAGCAGCGCATGGGCTACAGGTTGTAACAGTGGAGTAATATCAGGCAGCGGCCCTCTTTGCCATACTTCTTTTTGCTGTGCCATATTTTGTTGGTTTTTTTCTAATCTTTTGCATGAAAGCAGATCCTGCACCTGGGTTCGTAACTTTCCTTTTCACCCAGCAATATCTTTGCCTCACCGGCTACCCGGCGGAAGGAATACATCGCAGGATTTCCGCAGCGTACACACACGGCATTCACCTTGGTAACAAGTTCTGCAATGGCCATCATCGCAGGTACAGGCCCAAAAGGTTTTCCTGCAAAGTCCATATCCAGCCCCGCCACAATAACCCTGATACCTTTGTTGGCCAGTGTATCACAAACTTCGGGCAAACCCTCGTCAAAAAACTGCGCTTCATCAATGCCCACTACCTGTGTATCAGGTTTCAGCAATAAAATTGCAGCAGAATGTTCTACAGCGGTAGCGGCGATAGAATTGTAATTATGTGATACCACATCAGTTTCGTCATACCTGGTATCTGTGGCAGGCTTAAAGATCTCAACCTTCAGTTTGGCGATTTCTGCACGTTTTAGTCTCCTGATCAGTTCTTCCGTTTTGCCCGAAAACATCGAGCCGCAAATGACCTCAATGCTGCCGCCAAACTCTCCTTTGCTATAATTTTGTTCGCTAAATAACATGCTTTATGGTAGGGGGTATCTGACCTGCGAATATCGGGATTCCGCCTTAATATTTAGGGTTTTTATTCGCCCTAAATTTATAGTACTTTTGAGTACATTTATCAACATAAATCAGCAAATTTCGCGTTATACCCATATGATGAACCAGGAGGATATATTTAAAAAAATAGGACAGATACTCAATGAGTTGAATGAACAGTATCAATATTTAGCTCAAAATCCCGGAGAGCTGAATGAATTGGAGCTCGAACTCTTTTTGGCAAATTCCAGTTTTTTATCTGATCATGTCCAGATCGTTAGGAAGTTAAATAACAAAGCCAGCCAGAAAGCACTGCCTGAGCACAGCGGCTCCCCGCAGGAAATTATTGAACAACTGCCGGTTATCCCGGTGAAAATGGTTGAAGAAACACCTGCAGCACCTGCAGAAGCACATCCCCACAAATCGGATATAGAAGAGGAGATCTTTAAAATCGATAAAGAACCATCGACCTTTGAATTCATACTGAACGATAAACCCTCCACAGACAAGTTCGAATTTGAGGAAAAATCTATAGATGAAATATTTGACAGGCCGCTGAGCAAGGAAGAAGCGCAGATCATAGCCCAGAAACAGAAACTTAGAGAACTGGACAGCCTGGAAAGCGAATTGCCGGAAGAAGATGAGATCGGTCCCGAGCCCTTTCTCGTTTCAGAACCATTTAAAGAAGAAGCAGAGACAGAAGAACTTGCAGAAGAAGAAGAATATATTACTCCCGGAGAGCAAACTGCAATTCCTGGCGATAACGAAAAATATACCGGAGAAGAAGTTACAGCAGAATATACTGCCCCACAAGATACAGCAGCAGTTGCTGTACAGTCAGATGTAAAACAAGAAGATCAGGAAGTAGAAACGTTAGGCGAAGAAGATGATTTTGAAGATGAAGAAGATTTTGTCGGAGAAGCCAATGCTGAACAGGACCTTATAGAGGAAACAAAAGAGGAATTAAAAGAAGAAGAACCTGCGGCACACATACCAGAAGAGCCGAAAGCCAGGCCCACCTTAAATGATATCCTGTCTGGCAATACGGGTACAAAAAGCTTTACTGCGGGAAGCACCAGGATGCCTGTGACCGACCTCAAACAAGCCATCAGCCTGAATGATAAAATGCGTTATATCAAAGATCTCTTCAACGGGTATAACCTTGCTTACGCAGAAGCTATAGACTTACTCAATAAGATGCCCGACTTTAAAACAGCTGACGTGTTCCTGCAGAATAACTATGCGGTGAAAAACAACTGGGCGGCAAAACAGGAAACCGCAGAACAGTTTTATGAACTGCTCAACCAGCGCTTTCCGGCTAAATAAAGCCCATCCTGTTGGAGTCCAGTTTAAGGAAAATGAACAACAGAACGGTGAAACTCCAGAGGGATGATCCGCCATAACTGATAAAAGGTAAGGGAATTCCAATCACGGGAATGATACCAATAGTCATTCCTATATTGATAAATACGTGGAAGAAGATAATACTGGCAACACAATATCCATATACCCTGGAGAATGTGGAGCGCTGTCTTTCCGCAAGATTAATCACCCTCAGCAGAAGGAATATATACAAGGCTATAACTACACTGCAACCTACAAAACCCCATTCCTCACCAATAGTTGAGAAGATGAAATCTGTGCTCTGCTCGGGGACATAACCATATTTCGTTTGGGTACCTTCCAGAAATCCCCTGCCGGTAATTTGTCCCGAGCCGATGGCAATTTTAGATTGTATCACATTATATCCGGCACCTTTAGGGTCTGTTTTTAAACCCAGCATGATCTCGATACGCGTCCTCTGATGCGGTTCGAGTACTTTCTCATATGCCAGTTTCACCACAAACAAATAAGCTACGGCAATGATAGTGGCGATGATCATGGAAAACATCATTTTCTGTTTCCGTTTGTTCTGATAGGCAAAAAAGCCTCCCACCAGTACAATTATAGGAATCAAGATAGAAATCGGAACCAGGAAGTCGGCAATAAACAAAACGATCATTCCAAGAAAGACCAGCAGGAAGTATCCGGATAATCCTTCCCTGTACAGCGGGAACATGAAGGCGAGGAAAACCAGTGCCGAACCGGTATCAGGCTGAAGCATAATCAGGAGCAGGGGAAAACAAATGATCAGGCCTGCAAAGAAAATAGATTTGATATCACGGAACTTGGGATTAAAATTACCGACATACCTTGCTATAAGCAGGGCAGTACCGAATTTAGCCAGCTCCGAAGGCTGCAGCCTGAAACTCCCCAGAGGGATCCAGGCCTGGTTTCCAGCTACCTTGCGCCCTACAACAAGTACTGCCATCAGCAGCAGCATTGTGATCCCATATACAATGGGCGAGAACACACTAAAGAACTTTGCATCCAGCAGTAAAATCGAGAAGCCCAGCACCAGTGCTGTAAGAATAAAGATCAGCTGCTTGCCATAGTTGCTGCCAAAATTAAAGAGGGTAGAAGTCTCGGGATTATAGATCGATGCATAGATATTTACAAACCCGATTGTACATAAGGCCACGTAGATTAAAATCGTAATCCAGTCTACGTTAAAGAAGAAACGGCCGCCTTGTTGTGTACTCATCTGGTGATCTGTAATTTTTTGTTTTCTATTGTCTTTTTAACCGGTGTTTCAGGCTTAACAGGTGTAAGTCCGGGACGTGGCACTACAGGCAAGGTTGTGGAACCCGCTGGCGTTTGCCCCGGAGCTGCAGTTTTAGTGGCGGTATCTTTTAATAAAAATGGCACTTTTGGTTTGGGAACTTCGGGCAATACCACCTGTTTTTTCATCCATTCCGCACGGTCCACCCGGTTGCCCGAAATCTTGCCTTTTAAATAAGTTTCGGTCAGGTAACTGGCTATTGGTGCCGCATATGCACTACCAAATCCTGCATTTTCTACAATCACTGCTATGGCGATCTTCGGATTATCACGCGGTGCAAAACCAATAAATACAGAGTGGTTTTTTCCATGCGGGTTCTGTACGGTACCGGTTTTTCCACACATGATAATATCAGGCAGGGCTGAGTCCCTGGCCGTACCATAAGGGGCATTTACTGCATCCTGCATCCCATCGATCACCGGATCAAAATGGTTGTAGTCGATCCCCACGGAATTCTTAACCAAATATTCCTTTTTTACATCCTTTTTGTCACCAATTCCCTTGATCAGGTGTGGCTTGATATAATATCCCCTGTTGGCAATGATGGCCATGATATTTGCCATCTGCAGAGGAGTAGCACTCATCTCGCCCTGGCCAATTGCCAGAGAGATTGTAGTGGTATAACCCCAGTATTTACCAAATCGTTTTGTGTATTCCTCGGAAGTGAAAAGTCTTCCCGGACGCTCGAAAGGCATGTCCAGATCGAGCCTGGAACCAATTCCGAACTTTCTTACTTTCGCCTGCCAGTCGTCATAGGCGGCAATCTTGCTCTTGTACTTGCCTTGCGTCATCAGCTTCTGATAAACATAGCAGGCATAAGTATTACAGGACCTTGCCAGCCCCTTTCTCAGGGAAATGTTACCATCAACGTGTTCACATCTCACGAGGTGATTTCCCGCCCAGTATCCGCCGGGGCAGTTAAAAGTGGTATTCGGATCAATTACCCCTTCCTGCAGTGCAATAAGGTCGTCAAGTGGTTTAAATGATGAACCCGGCGAGTAATATCCGGATAGCGGACGAACGGTCAGCGGGCGGTTAGGAGAACCGAAAATATCCATATAATTATTGCCCTGCTGTCTACCTACCAAGAGGTTAGGGTCATAAGTAGGGCTGCTCACAAATGCAAGTACCTCCCCTGTACTGGGTTCAATTGCTACAATACTACCCACTTTGTTGTGCATCAGCTGTTCGCCCAGCTTCTGTAACCTGATATCCAGCGAAGAAACCAGTGTTTCCCCCGAAATGGCAAGGGTGTCAAACTTACCATTAAGGTAACTTCCCTGCGGGACATTCCGGGCATTGTAGATCGTATTTTCAACACCACGTTCACCCTGGAGCACGTCGTTGTACTGACGCTCTACTCCGGCTTTGCCGATATAATCCCCGGGACGGAAATACCCGTTACTTTTTTCAATATCTTTTTCAGACACCTCTTTTACGTAGCCAAAGAACTGGCCGGCCACACTGTCCGGATAATGCCTTACGGTCCTGTTTTGTGTTTCAAAGCCCACGAAACGTGAAAGCCTTTCCTGCAGGGCCGCATAAGTTTGTACTGAGAGTTGTTTTTCAAATACCGAACGCTGGTATCTCGACTGGTTTCTGGCTTTATTAAAGCGTTTGTAGAAACCCTTCATATCAATACCGATAATCCTGCATAGCGCAGCAGTATCAAATGGTTTAACGAGGTTGGGCGTAACCATCAGGTCATACACCGGTTCATTTTGTACCAGCACATTGTTATTCCGGTCTACAATTACCCCGCGTGCAGGAAAAGTATACTTCTTCCGCAGCACATTGCTGTTGGCAGAAAGAAAGTAGCGGTCACTCGCCACCTGTATATAGAAAAGCTGCCCTAAAAGGATCAGTGCAACCACAATAAACAGGCCTTGTATGATGTATTTTCGATTGAAAAGATTATCCATTAACGCATTTTTCTATTATAGAAGATGAATTCTATTAATATAACAGTGAACAGGGTAAAGATACCGCTAAGCAGGCATCTTAACAAGGTATAAGAGAGTTCTGTTAATTTAAAAGCTTCTAATAAGAAAAGTACGAGATGATGTCCAAAAGTGCATAACAGGGCATAGAGGGAGAACCATTTGAAGCCCATATTGCCCAGGGAGGGTTCAGGTTCGTCAAAGTTATCACGGCTGACGGTGACGGAGATAAAGAGGATCCTGACAAACACCAGGGTCACACAGGCTGCGGTATGCACGCCAAGGGTATCGTAAAAAGCATCAAGCGTTAAGCCTGTACCAAATGCAATCAGGTACAGCAGCAGGTTGGGCGTTCCAAAAGGGAGCAGCAGTAAAAACAGGATATAGGTAAAAGGGGTAGCCAGGTCATAAAAACTCAGGTTCCTGAGCAGGAGAACCTGTATAGAAAGAAGGAGAAACCACCTTATGATATTGATTACTATAATTCTACTGTTCATTCGGCAATTTTAATTCTAAAGCTTTCTGTTCCTGTGCTAGTTTATCTTTGATCACATATACATACTGTAAGGTACTGAAATCATTGAAAAGTCTGATCTCGATGGTGAGGAAATTGTCACCTGTTGATATTCCCCTGTTGCTGATCAGCCCTACCGGTACACCTGGAGGGAAAGAACCAAAGCCAGAAGTAATCACGGTATCCCTCAACTTCACCTGGAAGTGGTTAGGTACATCCTTGATGAAGGCCTTTCTGTAATCCGAATTTCGGTCGCCCCATACAAGTGAACCCAGTGCTTTGGTAGACCTTATACTTACACTGATTTTGGCATCTTTGTTTAACAGTGATTCTATTGTCGCCAGATGCGGTGATACATCCCGTATAATCCCAACTACACCTTTGCCGGCGGAGATCACGGCCATGCCGCTTTCAATCCCGTCAACTGAACCTTTATTGATGGTAATTACATTATTTCGTAAAGTGATGGAGTTTTTAATGACCCTAGCAGCCAGGTAGGTGTACTGCACATGGTTCAGTGTATCCTTTACAAGCACATTCTTCGCACTGTCGATATTCTTCATGGCTAAGAGCTGTGTTTTCAACCTGGCATTTTCAAGAGCAAGGCTGTCGTTTACATCTCCGAGATTCATATACCGTTTGAATACATTCAGCCTGATGTATGCCTGCCCCACTACTTCATTTGTAGAATTGAAAGTCACACTGCGCTGGTATGCATTATTCTTTACAGTGAGGATAACGCCAATGGTAAAAAAAATGACAAACAGGAAGAATGCGTTGTATCTGTTTATGAAAATCCAAAGGTTACGCATAATTCATCATTCTTTTTGATGCAAAAATGTGAGTACAGCTTTCAGACTGACCCACATTTTTTATTTTTTTTATTCCGTTGTTAAATTCTATTGCATTAAAAACTTGTAGCCTCCGATGTTCTTCAGGGCGATACCCGTACCACGAACAACAGCACGCAGCGGATCTTCAGCTACATGCACCGGGAGTTTTGTTTTTGCTGCCACACGCTTATCAAGTCCGCGTAACAATGCACCGCCACCGGTCAGGTAAATACCTGTCTGGTAAATATCAGCAGAAAGTTCTGGTGGGGTAATCTCTAAAGCTTTCAGGATGGCTTCTTCAATTTTAGAGATGGATTTATCTAAACAGTGTGCAATTTCAGTGTATGAAACGGTGATTTGTTTTGGTACGCCCGTCATCAGGTCTCTCCCCTGTACGGCGAAATCTGCCGGTGGATCCGACAATTCCGGCAGGGCAGCACCCACTTCAATTTTGATTTTCTCGGCAGTACGGTCACCAATCATAATGTTATGCTGGCGGCGGATATAATTTACGATATCAGAGTCAAAGTTATCCCCTGCAACGCGGATCGACTGGTCGCACACAATACCTGAAAGCGCAATTACAGCAATTTCAGTTGTACCACCACCAATGTCAATGATCATGTTACCCATAGGTTCTTCAACATCAATTCCGATACCTACAGCGGCTGCCATAGGCTCATGGATCAGGTAAACTTCTTTGGCTCCGGCGATTTCCGCTGAATCCCTTACGGCGCGTTTTTCAACTTCCGTAATTCCCGAAGGGATACAGATGACCATTCTCAGGGAAGGGAACATCCATCCTTTACCACCGTTGAGCATGCGTATCATACCTTTGATCATTGCTTCAGCAGCATTAAAATCTGCAATAACACCGTCTTTCAGAGGTCTTACCGTACGGATATTATCGTGCGTTTTACCCTCCATTTGCATAGCCTGACGGCCTATTGCTATAATTTTATTGGTTTGTCTGTCAAAAGCAACGATTGAAGGTTCATCAACAACCACTTTATCATTATGTATAATCAGGGTGTTGGCGGTGCCTAAATCTATGGCAACCTCTTGTGTGAACCAGTTAAATAAACCCATTTATAGGTGATAAGTTATGTTATAAAAATTCTATATACTATTAGAATGTAAAACTACATCTTTTTATTGTATTCCGCTTTAAAAAATTAGTGCTTAAAATGTCTGATTCCAGTAGTCACCATAGCGATACTTTTTTGGTTTGCCATATCGATTGAATCCGTATCTTTTATGGAGCCACCAGGTTGAAGAACCGCTGTAATACCTGCTTCAGCAGCGATTTCAACACAGTCAGGGAAAGGGAAGAAAGCATCTGATGCCATCACAGAACCTACCAGGTCAAAGTTAAAAGCATTGGCTTTAACAATTGCCTGTTTCAGGGCATCAACCCTCGAAGTCTGCCCAACACCGCTTGCCAGCAACGTATTATTTTTCACAAAAACGATTGTGTTTGATTTTGTGTGCTTAACGATTTTATTGGCGAAGAATAAGTCTTTTAACTCATCGGTTGTAGGAGTTTTCTCTGTAACAGTGGTCATTTGATCAGTGTCTTCAATGACCAGGTCTTTGTCCTGCTCAATCACACCGTTCAGTAAAGTCTTGAATTGCTTTTTGCTCAGCTCAACTTCATTGCGCTGCAGGATCACCCTGTTTTTCTTTGCTTTAAACAGCTCTACTGCCTCTGGCTGGTAAGAAGGGGCAATCAGGACTTCAAAGAATAATTTATTGATTTCTGTAGCTGTTGCCAGGTCGATCTCACGGTTAGCGATCAGGACGCCCCCAAAGGCAGAAACCGGGTCACATGCCAGGGCATCGTCCCATGCCTGAGCAATGGTCGCTCTTGAAGCAACACCGCAGGCATTGGTATGTTTAAGGATCGCGAAGGTAGGCTCCTGAAATTCATCAATCAGGCTTACTGCTGCATCCACATCAACCAGGTTATTGTAAGAAAGCTCTTTACCGTTCAGCTTAGTGAACATTTCATCCAGGTTACCATAAAACACCCCCTGCTGATGCGGGTTCTCGCCATAACGTAAAGTTTTGGCAGTGTTCAGGCTTTGTTTAAATACAGTCAGTGGTTCTTCGTTATTAAAGTAGTTGAAGATCGCAGTATCGTAGTGAGATGAAGTATGGAATGCTTTTTTAGCATATGCTTTACGCTGAGCGATAGTAGTCTCGCCATTCTGATCTTCCAGCTGCTGCTGCAGGGTAGAGTAATCGTCTTTTGAAGCAAGGATAACTACATCGTTAAAATTTTTGGCTGCAGCCCTGATCAGGGAAATGCCACCAATATCAATTTTTTCAATGATTTCTTCTTCAGATCCACCAGCTTTCAGGGTTTCTTCAAAAGGATAAAGATCAACGATTACCAGGTCAATCTCAGGAATCTCATATGCTGCGATCTGAGCTTTGTCTTCGTTCAGGTTTCTGCGGTTTAAGATACCACCGAAAACTTTTGGATGCAAAGTTTTGACCCTTCCGCCTAAAATCGAAGGATAACCTGTAAGGTCTTCAACAGCTGTAACAGGTAAATTCAAATCTTTGATGAACTGTTCTGTACCGCCTGTAGAGAACAATTGGACACCTTGCTGTGCAAGCAGGCGTACAAGTGGTTCCAGACCGTCTTTGTAATATACTGAGATTAAAGCGTTTTTGATCTTTATTTGTTGGCTCATTGGGTGTTATTTTTGAGCCGCAAAATTATAAATTTTAAGCGATAAAGTTCAGTAATTGGAGGATAAAAAATCTTATTTCTGTATCTTTTTCAGGATGCTTTCCACTACACGCGGATAATGCTGGTGTTCAAGTTGTTGTCCTTTAAATTTTAGCATTTCCAGGTTATCTCCCTTATCTATCCTGTATTTTGCCTGGTGAATATACTCTCCTTCATCGTAGTTTTCATCTACATAATGGATGGTAATACCGCCTTCAGTTTCTCCGGCAGCAAGTACAGCTTTATGTACATGATCGCCGTACATTCCCTTGCCGCCAAACTTGGGCAGGAGGGCAGGGTGGATGTTCACTATACGTCCGGGATATTCTGCGATCAGGTTTTTAGGGATGAGCCAAAGGAAGCCTGCCAGTACGATCAGGTCGATATCCAGATTTTTAAGCAGATCTACAATCTGTTCAGTTTCATAGAACTCTTTTCTGTCGAAAATATGCGAAGGTATTTCAAAGTTATCTGCACGCTGCAGCACATATGCCTCCGGATTGTTGGTAAGTACCAGTGCAATTTCAACTTCCGGGCTGTGTTTGAACAGCTCCATAATTTTCTGGGCATTGGAGCCCGAACCTGAGGCAAATATAGCTATACGCTTCTTCATCGATTTTAAGGATATGATGCTGTCAAAAATAGCATTTTAGGCATTTAATGAAAGGCTTAAATGATAATATGTTTTATCTATTATATAGAAGGCCGGGGAGCAGCAGGGATCTTGCTTTGGGATGGCTTTGAGAGAAGATGGATTGAAACAATCCTGAAAGAAATATAAAAGGAATCTACACAGGTATCTGCCAGGGGGTTGCTAGGGGGTTACCAGGGCTTCAGACCCTAGGGAGGCCCTATCACCCCCCTACCAACCCCCTAGCAACCCCCTGGCAAAATCTGGTTGTTTATTGCTTTAAATCTTGTTCAGGCTTGTTTCTCTCAAAGCCGTTCCCGAACTTACAAACTACTATTCCAGCACCCTATCTAAA
>Ga0308163_10000623_pt1 | contig 55412 bp, 38 predicted proteins | sample PhyTR1_FD_201037 | JGI IMG/M metagenome (GOLD analysis project Ga0308163, IMG submission 201037) | Phyllosphere microbial communities from UC Gill Tract Community Farm, Albany, California, United States - DLSLT.R1 | ecosystem: Host-associated > Plants > Phyllosphere > Unclassified | place: USA...
CGCTCGACCGCGGCATGATCCCGCTCGGCTCCTGCACCATGAAGCTCAACGCGGCCACCGAGATGGAGGCGGTGACCTGGCCCGAGTTCCAGGCCATCCACCCCTTCGCGCCCGCGGACGACGTCGCGGGCTACCTCGAGCTGGTGCTCCAGCTGGAGACCTGGCTCGCCGACGTCACGGGCTACGACACCGTGAGCCTCCAGCCGAACGCGGGCAGCCAGGGCGAGCTCGCGGGCCTCCTCGCGATCCGCGGCTACCACCTCGCCAACGGCGACACCCAGCGCACGGTCTGCCTCATCCCGCAGAGCGCCCACGGCACGAACGCGGCCAGCGCCGTGCTCGCCGGGATGCGCGTCGTGGTCGTCGCGTGCGACGAGCTCGGCAACGTCGACGTCGACGACCTCCGCGCCAAGATCGCCGCGCACCGCGACGAGCTCGCGGGGCTGATGATCACCTACCCGTCCACCCACGGCGTCTACGAGCACGAGGTCGGCGCGATCTGCCAGGCCGTGCACGAGGCCGGCGGGCAGGTCTACGTCGACGGCGCGAACCTCAACGCGCTCCTCGGATTCGCGCGGTTCGGCGACTTCGGCGGCGACGTCTCGCACCTCAACCTGCACAAGACCTTCTGCATCCCGCACGGCGGCGGCGGACCGGGCGTCGGCCCGGTGGCGGCGAAGGCGCACCTCGCGCCCTTCCTGCCCGGCCACCCGCAGGCGCAGCGCAACGTGCACGCGCTCGTGCAGGACGGCGTGGTCTCGACGATCGAGCACGGCGGCGCCCCGGTGTCGGCGGCCCCGTACGGATCCCCGAGCATCCTCCCCATCAGCTGGGCCTACGTGCGCATGATGGGCGCCGAGGGTCTCAAGCAGGCGACCGGTGCCGCGGTGCTGTCGGCGAACTACATCGCCGCGCGTCTCCGCGACCACTACCCCGTGCTCTACGCGGGGGAGGACGGCCTCGTCGCGCACGAGTGCATCCTCGACCTGCGTCCGCTGACCGCCGCGACCGGTATCACGGTGGACGACGTGGCCAAGCGCCTCGTCGACTACGGCTTCCACGCGCCCACCATGAGCTTCCCGGTCCCCGGCACGCTCATGGTCGAGCCGACGGAGAGCGAGGACCTGGCCGAGGTCGAGCGCTTCGTCGCGGCGATGATCGGCATCAAGCAGGAGGCCGACTCCGTCGCCGCGGGCGAGTGGCCGGCCGACGACAACCCGCTCCGGAACGCGCCGCACACGGCCGAGTCGGTCATCGCGGGGGAGTGGACGCACGCGTACACGCGCGAGCGCGCCGTCTACCCCGTGTCGACCCTCGTGCGCGACAAGTACTGGCCGCCGGTGCGCCGCATCGACCAGGCCTACGGCGACCGCAACCTGTTCTGCGCCTGCCCGCCGCCGGAGGCGTTCGCCTGATCCGCGTCTGATCCGCGGCGCCCCGCGCGCCGCATCGCACCACCGCCGAGGGCGGCGGGACCGCCGGTCCCGCCGCCCTCGCGCGCTCCCGCCCCGTCCCGCCCGCTCGCGTTCACCTGCCGTCCACCTCAGATGGTCATCGCGTCGACAGCGGGTACCTATCGTGGACGCTGCGTCCACGGGATCCGAGCGGATCCCCGACCCGGGCGCGGAGACGAGCGCCACCCGTGAGCACCCCCGGCCGGACCCTGGTGTTCGACTTCGACGGCACCGTCTCCCTCGGCGACGGCCCGGTGCTCCGCTACGCGCACCACGTGGCCGAGACGCTCCTCAGCGGAGCCGCGCGCACGCGCTTCGCCGCCGCCGTGACCGCGGGCCTCGCCGACGTGGGCCGGCCTGACGGAGCCGTCGACGGCTACGCGCTCGTCCAGCGGCTCGCCTCCCGGCACGAGGTGCCCGAGCGGCTCCTGTCCGCCGCGTTCCTGGCGAGCCGCGCCGAGCTGGCCGGCCCGCACGCGCCCGTCATCGCGCCCGCCGGCCTCGGCTGCTTCCTCCGCGGGCTGGCGGGCCGGGCCACGCGCGTGCTCGTCACCAACTCGCCGGCCGTCCGGATCCCGGAGGCGCTCGCCGCGCTCGGCGTCGCCGGCGCGTTCGACGAGGTCGTCACGGGCGCCGGCAAGCCCGCGGGGATGCGCGCGATCCTCGACCGCCTCGATCCCGGCCCCGCCGCGGGCGCGCCCGCCCGCCGCCTCCTCAGCGTCGGCGACCTGTGGGTCAACGACCTGGAGCCGGCGCACGCCCGCGGCTTCAGCACCGCGCTCGTGGGACCGGGCGCGTCTGCCGACGACCGGCCCACGTTCCGCGCCGCCACCGTCGCGGGCCTCTACCCCGACATCCGCGCCTGGCTCGACCTCGACCCCTCGACCCCCACCTCCCTCGACGCACCCCACGGAAAGCAGATGCACGCATGACAAAGCCCGCCCTCCCGCTCCTCGTCATCGGGGCCGTGACCGCCCTCGCCCTCACCGGCTGCTCGTCCGCGGGCGACGCCTCCGGGGCGTCCGCTGCGTCCGGCGCCGCGGATCCGACCTCCCTCACGCTCGCGCTCGTCCCGTCCCAGGACCAGGACGGCCTCGTGCAGACCGCCGCGCCGCTCACCGACATGCTCACGAAGGCCCTCGGGATCCCCGTCACCGGCGTGGTGGCCAAGGACTACCAGGCCGCCGTCGAGGCGATGGGCGCCGACCAGGCCCAGATCGGCTTCCTGCCCAGCCTCCAGCTCTGGCAGGCGAGCGACATGTATCAGGCGAAGGTCGTCCTGCAGACGGAGCGGAACGGCAACATCACGTACCCGGCCCAGTTCATGACGAACGACCCGGACAAGTACTGCGACGACGCGCCCGTCGAGCGCGACGGCATGCTGTTCTGCAACGGCGCCGACGCGATGTCCGGTCCGCAGGGCCTCGACTCCATCGCGAAGGTGAAGGGCGCGAAGGTCGCCGTGCTCGGCCCGGGATCGCCCGCCGGCTACATCTACCCGATGCTCGCGCTCAAGGACGCCGGCCTCGACATCGACTCCGACATCCAGCAGATCCCCGTCACGGCCAACGACGCCTCCGTGCTCGCGGTCTACGACGGCGACGCCGAGGTCGGCTTCAGCTTCTGGGACGCCCGCACGATCGTCGCGAAGGACAAGCCGGACGTGGGGAAGAAGGTCGTCGTGTTCGCGATGACCGACGAGATCCCCAACGACGGCGTGGCCGTCTCCAGCTCGCTCTCGCCGGAGCTGCAGGACCGGATCACGAAGGCGCTCCTCGACTACTCGGCCACGCCCGAGGGATCCGCCGCCCTCACCGCCGTGTACTCCATCACGAAGCTCGCGCCCGCCGACCCGTCGTCGCTCGACGTCGTGGCCCGCGCCGCCCAGTCGCTCGGTCTGCGCTAGCGCATGACCGCCGCCCGCTCCCTCTCGGAGGCCCCCGCGCTCGCGCCGGCCTCCGCGCCGTGGGCCGTGCGCCTCTCCGGCGTCACGGTCCGCTACCCGAACGGCGTCGTCGCGCTCAAGGACGTCTCCCTCGACATCGCCGGCGGCGAGATGGTCTCCGTGGTCGGGCTGTCCGGATCCGGCAAGTCGAGCCTCATCCGCACGATCAACGGCCTCGTCCCCGTCTCCTCCGGCGAGGTCGAGGTGGGCGGCACGCGCGTCGACGGGCTCGCCGGTCGACGTCTGCGCGCCCTGCGCGGCGACATCGGCATGGTCTTCCAGGGCTTCAACCTCGCCAAGCGCGCGAGCGTGCTCGACAACGTCCTCGTCGGGCGCCTCGCGCACACGCCCGGGTGGCGCACGTTCCTGGGGCTGCCGCGCGCGGCCGATCGCGAGATCGCGTTCCAGGCGCTCGAGAGCGTCGGGATCCTCGGCAAGGTGTGGGACCGCGCGTCCACCCTCTCGGGCGGCCAGCAGCAGCGCGTCGCCATCGCCCGCGCGCTCGCGCAGCGACCCCGGCTGGTCCTCGCCGACGAGCCCGTCGCGAGCCTCGACCCGCCGACCGCGCACGGCGTGATGAGCGACCTCCGGCGCATCAACAGGGAGCTCGGGATCACCGTGCTCACCAACCTGCACCTGCTCGACCTCGCGCGCGGCTACGGCGACCGCATGATCGGCCTCCGCGCCGGCGAGGTCGTCTACGACGGCCCGGCCGCGACCGCGGGCGACGACGTGTTCGAGGCCATCTACGGCCGCTCGATCCGGCCCGAGGACACCCTCGGATGAGCGTCCGCGAGCTGCCGCCGCGCCCGGCGGGGCGCTGGAAGCCGTGGGTCGCGCTCGCCGTCGTGCTCGCCGTCACGGCCGTCGCGATGAGCCCGCAGGTGGGCGTCGCGTTCGGGTTCGACGCCATCGCGCGCAACTGGCGGAACGGCGCCGACAAGCTGGCGCGCCTGGTCGAGCCCGACTGGTCCTTCTTCCCGCGCACCGTCGCGCCGATGCTCGAGACGCTCGCCATGGCGGTCATCGCGACCGTCGCGGGAGCCGCGGTCGCGCTGCCCCTCAGCCTCTGGGCCGCGCGGCTCACCAACCCGCATCCGGTGAGCCGCGGGTTCCTCCGCGCGGTCCTCAACGTGGTGCGCGCGGTGCCCGAGCTGCTGTACGCCGCGCTGCTCGTGGCGATGGTGGGCGTCGGCGCGCTGCCCGGCATCATCGCGCTCGTCCTGTTCAACGTGGGCATCATCGTGAAGCTCGTCTCGGAGGCCATCGAGTCGAACGACGCCGGTCCGCTCGAGGCGGGGCGCGCGGCGGGCGGCACCAGGATGCAGGTCGACCGGGCGGTCGCCCTGCCCGACGTGCTCCCCGGCTTCATCGGCCAGACGCTGTACGTGCTCGAGCTCAACGTGCGCGCGTCGACCGTCCTCGGCCTCGTGGGCGCCGGCGGCATCGGCCTCCTCATCGACGCCGTGCGCACCTTCTACCGCTACGACCAGCTCGCGCTGATCGTGCTCGAGATCCTCGTGATCGTCATCGTGATCGACCTCGTCTCGAACGAGATCAGGAAGAGGATCGCATGAGCCTCGCCGTGCCCGTCCGCCCCCACCGCCCGGGTCGCGTGGTCATCGCCGCGGGCGTCACCGCCGTCGTGGTCGTCGCCTGCTGGTCGGCCGACATCGCCTGGGACCGCCTCGCCGACCTGCCCGCCGAGCTCGTCCGCTACCTCTGGCTGATGTTCTCCAGCCCCGACTGGTCGAAGCTGCCGGAGGCGCTCCGCCAGACGTGGATCTCGGTGCTCATGGCCTGGGTGGGCACCGTCATCGGCGTCGTCGTCTCGGTGCCGCTCGCCTTCCTCGCCGCCCGCGGCTTCGCGCCCGCGGCCGTGCGCTGGCCGCTGCGCATCCTCTTCTCCGCCATCCGCGCGGTGCCCGAGATCATCACCGCCATCGTGATCCTCTCGGTCACCGGCCTCACGCCCCTGACGGGCGCGCTCGCGCTCGGCGTCTCGAGCATCGGCACGCTCGGCAAGTGGGGGTACGAGTCCGTCGAGGGCGTCGACCGCGGCCCGCTCGAGGCCGTGCGCGCGGCCGGCGGCGGATCCGGGGCGCTGATCCGCTGGGGCGTCTGGCCGCAGGCGAGCGCCGACTTCCTCTCCTTCTGGCTCTACCGGTTCGAGATCAACGTGCGCGCCTCGGCGGTGCTCGGCCTCATCGGCGTCGGCGGGATCGGCGACATGCTCACCTCCTACACTCAGTACCGGGAGTGGCCCACGGTGGGCGTCCTCCTCATCGTCGTCGTCGCGGTCACCATGTCGATCGACGCCGTCTCCGGTGCGATCCGCCGCCGGATCACCGAGGGGGCGAGGGTCCGTGCAGTGGAGTGACGACGTGGGGCCCACCACGCGCATCGCGACCGTGGTCAACGCCCTGCAGCCGAGCGAGCGCCGCGTGGTCGAGCTGATCCTCGACGACACCGAGGGCGTCGTGGAGATCACCGCGCAGGAGCTCGCCGACCGCGCGGGCGTCGCCCGGTCCACCGTCGTCCGCTCGTGCCAGAGCCTCGGCTACCGCGGCTACCCGCAGCTGCGCGTGGCCCTCACCCGCGAGCTCGCGCGCAGCGCGGTCCGCGCGGCGGCGACGGCGGGGGACGGCGCGCACGGCCCCAGCGCGCTCGGGCGGATCCGCTCCGACCTCGACGCGCTCGCCGCCGCCCTCCCGCGGATCGCCAGCGTGCTCGCCGAGGCGGAGGTGGAGGACGCGGTCGCGCGCGTCGTCGCGGCCCGCCGCCTGGTGATCGTCGCCAGCGGCCTGTCGTCGCCGCTCGCGCTGGACCTCTCGATGCGCCTCACCGCGGTCGGCCGCCCCGCGGAGTTCGTCGCGGATCCGGTCGGCCAGCAGATCGCGGTCAGCCGTCTGTCGCCCGACGACGTCGTGGTGGTCATCAGCGGCAGCGGGGCCAACGAGCTGAGCCTCCGCGGCGCTCGGTCGGCGCGCACGGCCGGGGCCGCCGTGGTCGCCGTCACCTCGTTCGCGACGTCGCCGCTCGTCGCCCTCGCCGACGTGGCCCTCGTGGTGGCGCCGGCGAAGGCCGGCTTCCGCCACGAGGTCGAGCACACCTCGCGCATCCCGCACGTGGTCGTCCTGGAGTCGCTCGTCGAGATCGTGGCCGACCGCCTGGGGCCGACCGCCGCGGACACGCGCGCCGGGGTCCTCACCATCCTCAGCGAGAACCTCAGCGACTGACGACGGGGCGATGCCCGGACGCCGTCGATCGGCGCCCGGGCACCCGCGCCTAGTGCTCGGTCGCCTTCTCGGCGCCGTGCCCGGTGAGCGACCGCACGTCCATCTCGGCCGCGACGAGCGGGTCCTCCTTGCGCGTGGAAGTGACCGTGCCGATCCACCCGAGCAGGAACCCGACGGGGATCGACACGATCCCCGGGTTGCTCAGCGGGAACCACGAGAAGTCGGCCCCCGGGATCATCGACGTCTCCGCGCCCGACACGACGGGCGAGAACGCGATCAGCACGAGCGCCGTCCCGAGCCCGCCGTACATGCTGAGCACCGCGCCCCGGGTGGAGAACCGCCGCCAGTAGAGGGAGTAGAGGATGGTCGGCAGGTTCGCGCTCGCCGCCACCGCGAAGGCGAGCGCCACGAGGAACGCCACGTTCTGCCCGTTCGCGCCGATGCCCGCGAGGATCGAGACGACGCCGATCACGACGACCGTGATCCGCGCCACCCGCACCTCGCCGTTCGCCGAGACCTGCCCCTTCTTGATGACGCTGCCGTACACGTCGTGCGCGAAGGACGCCGCCGCCGTGATGGTGAGCCCGGCGACCACCGCCAGGATCGTCGCGAACGCCACCGCCGCGATGATCCCGAGCAGGATCGGCCCGCCGAGCTCCAGCGCCAGGAGGGGAGCCGCGGAGTTCACGCCGCCGGGGGCCGCGAGGATCCGGTCGCTCCCGAGCAGCGCGCCCGCGCCGTACCCGAGCACCAGGGTGAAGAGGTAGAAGATCCCGATGAGCCAGATCGCCCAGACGACGCTGCGACGCGCCTCCTTCGCGGTCGGCACCGTGTAGAAGCGCATGAGCACGTGGGGGAGGCCCGCCGTGCCGAGCACCAGCGCGAGCGCGAGCGACAGGAAGTCGAGCTTCGTGATCCCCGTGGCCCCGTACTGGTTGCCCGGCTCGAGCACCGGCTTGTCGGCCGCGGCGGCCGCCGCGCCCAGCAGGTCCGAGATGTTGAACCCGTGGATCGCGAGCACCCACACGGTCATCACCGCCGCGCCCGCGATGAGCAGGCACGCCTTGATGATCTGCACCCACGTCGTGCCCTTCATCCCGCCGACGAGCACGTACACGATCATCAGCGCGCCCACCACGGCGATCACGAGCGACTGCCCCAGCCGGTCGTCGATCCCGAGCAGCAGCGAGACGAGGCCGCCCGCGCCGGCCATCTGGGCGAGCAGGTAGAAGAAGCAGACCGCGAGCGTCGTGGTCGCCGCCGCGAGCCGGACGGGCCGCTGCTTCAGGCGGAAGCTCAGCACGTCGGCCATCGTGAACTTGCCCGTGTTGCGCATGAGCTCGGCCACGAGCAGGAGCGCCACGAGCCACGCGACCAGGAACCCGATCGAGTAGAGGAACCCGTCGTACCCGTTGATGGCGATGGCGCCGACGATCCCGAGGAACGACGCCGCGGAGAGGTAGTCGCCGGCGATCGCGGTGCCGTTCTGCGGCCCGGTGAAGGAGCGGCCGGCCGCGTAGTAGTCGGCCGCGGTCGAGTTGTTCCGACTCGCGCGGAACACGATCACGAGCGTGATGACCACGAACGCCCCGAAGATCGAGATGTTGAGGACGGGGTCGCCCGTGTCGGTCGTGGGCGTCGTCGCCATGACGGCGACGGTCGCGGCGCTCACCTGCGGCCGCCCTTGCGGCGCTTCGGCGGCGTGGATCCGCGCGGCGCCTCGACCGCCACGCGCTCCCGCTCCTCGAGGTCGGCGCGGATCTCCGCGGCGATCGGGTCGAAGCGCGAGTTGGCGCGGCTCACGTACCAGGTGGTGATCGCGAAGGTCGTGACGAACTGCCCGAGCCCCAGCAGGATCCCGAGGTTCACGTTGCCGATGACCGGCGTGGACATGAACTCGTGCGCGTAGTCCGACAGCAGCACGAACGCGAAGTACCAGACGAGGAAGGCGACGGCGAGCGGGAAGACGAAGCCGCGGTGCGCCCGCTTCAGCTCCCGGAACCGGGCCGAGTCCTCGACCTCCAGGTAGTCGACGGCCGGCCGGGGGTCCCCGGACGGATGAGCGGCGTCGCCCATGAGATCTCCTCGAGATACGGCCGCACCTCGTCGTGCGGCGTTCCCAGGTTAGGCACAGGTGAGGCGCGAGCGCCAGGGTCGCGCCCCCGGTCGCGCGCGAACACCCGTCAGCCGAACAGTCCCGGCAGCAGCTGCAGCGCGACCGGGTAGCCCACGAAGCTCACGACGTCGAGGATCAGGTGGGCCACCACGAGCGGCGCCGTCCGGCCGAAGCGCACGTAGCACCAGCCGAACACGACGCCCATCGCCATGTTCCCGAGGAAGGGACCGTAGCCCTGGTAGAGGTGGTAGCTCCCGCGCAGCACGGCGGCGGCGAGGATCACGCTCCACGTCCCGATCCGACCGTGCCCCCAGCCGAGCTCGCGGAGCCGGGTGAAGAGGTAGCCGACCACGATCACCTCCTCCTGCAGCGCCGCGCGCAGGGCGACGAGCACGAGCACCGGCACGGTCCACCAGTACGAGTCGAGGGCGGTCGGCACCACGTCGACCGTGATCCCGAGCGCCCGGCCGGCGAAGTAGAGTCCGAGCCCGGGTACCCCGATGAGGGCGGCGAGGCCGAACCCGGCGGCGACGTCGCGCCCCGGGCGGGAGAGGTCGAGCCCGATGCGGCGGAACGCGCTGCGCCCCGGCTGCCAGAGCAGGAAGAGCACGAGCGCCACCGGCACGAGCGCGGTGGCGATGTCGAGCAGCTGGTACACGAGGTCGAACGCCTGCCGGTCGTTCAGGCTCCGGTTGATGGTGGCGCTCTGCGACCCGAGCGCCTCGGGGCGCGTGGACAGGTCGACGATGCGCAGCACGGAGTACACGGCGCTCGCCCCGAGCGAGAGCCCGAGCACGATCGCGATCTCCCACCGCAGCCGCGTCCGGAGGGCTCGCCGCAGCGGCGACCGGGTGGCGCGGGGGATGGCGGGGGCGTCGGGCACGGGCCGATCCTAGGCGCGCGATGCCGACGGGCCGCCCGTCGGCCGGACGTGGCCGGTGAGGGCGCTGACGACGCGATCCGTCGCGGGAGGCGGTGATCACGCGCGATCCCGGCCGTCCAGACGCACGGATCCGGAGCCCGACGCGCGGATCCGCGCGTCCGAGTTACCGGTATGTAACGTTTGGGCCCAGTTTTTGCAAAGACTCCCAGCCGAACCTAGGGTCATTCTTATCTGCGCGGTCGACCGCACGCACGGTGGGTCCGCGCCATTCCCATGCACAGGAGGAACCTTGAAAATCAGACGCCTTGCAGCGGCTGGTGCCGTCATCGTCTCCGGTGCCCTCGTCCTCAGCGGCTGCTCTGCGCCCGCTCGGGATTCCGAGGTCATCGCCGGCACTGAGATCACCGTGGCCTGGAACGACCCGTTCCTCGAGTACAACAACCTGTCGGCGACCGGCAACGCCACCGCCAACACGAACATCGTTTACCTGACGAACCGGGCCTTCAACTACTACGACGACGGCCCCTCGCTGCAGAAGGACACCGACTTCGGCACGTACGAGAAGATCTCCGACGACCCGCTGGTCGTGAAGTTCACCATCAACGAGGGCGTCAAGTGGAGCGACGGCACCCCCGTCGACGCCGCGGACATGCTCCTCAACTGGGCCGCGAACACGACCAACGTCAACACGGTCGGCGACGACGCGGTGGAGAAGGACGACGACGGCGTGGCCAAGGTCGCCGACGACCAGGTCTTCTTCAACTCCGGCGCCATCCCGGACGCCCGCCTCGGCCTGGTCACCAAGACCCCCGAGATCGGCGACGACGGCCGCAGCCTCACTTACACGTACGACCAGCCGTACGTCGACTGGGAGGTCGCGACCGGCAACGGCGTCGGCGTCTCGGCCCACGGCACCACGCAGCTCGCGTTCCCCGACGAGAACCTCTCGCCCGAGGACGCCAAGAAGAAGCTCATCACGGCGATCCAGGACAAGGACGCCAGCGTCCTCGCCCCGGTCTCCAAGGTGTGGAACGACGGCTACCGCTACTCGGACATGCCCTCCGAGGCCCAGAAGACCCTGAGCGACGGCGCGTACACGATCACCGACCTCAAGGCCGACCAGTACATCACCCTGACGGCCAACAAGGAGTACACCGGCGACAAGAAGCCGAAGTACGAGAAGATCACGGTCCGCTTCATCTCCGACCCGCAGGCGCAGATCCAGGCCCTCTCCAACGGCGAGGTCCAGATCGCGTCCGGTCAGCCCACGGCCGACCTCCTCCAGCAGGTCCAGGGACTCAGCGGCATCGAGTACAAGGGCCAGGCCGAGGGCACGTACGAGCACGTCGACCTCCAGGTCACCAACGGCGGCCCGTTCGACCCCGTGAAGTTCGGCGGCGACGCCGAGAAGGCCAAGCTCGTCCGCCAGGCGTTCTTCAAGACGCTGCCGCGCGAGGAGATCCTCGACAAGCTCATCAAGCCGCTCCAGACGGACGCGGAGCTCCGCAACTCGAACGTCTTCGTCCCCGGGACGCCGAACTACGAGGCCTCGGTCGAGAAGAACGGCTACAAGGACCAGGCGGTCGACATCGAGGGCGCCAAGGCGCTCCTCGCCCAGGCCGGCGTCACGGGCACGATCGACGCCCGCGTCATCTACGGACAGGGCAACACGCGCCGCCAGCAGGAGTTCGAGCTCATGCGCCAGTCCGCTTCCCAGGCCGGCTTCAACCTCATCGACGTGAACAGCGCCACGTGGGGTGCCGACCTCTCCAGCAAGCCGGGCTCGTACGACATCGCCCTCTTCGGGTGGCAGTCCACGAGCCTCGCGGTCGGCGAGTCCGGCCCGAACTACCAGACCGGTGGGATCAACAACTACTTCGGCTGGTCGAACCCCGAGGTCGACGCGCTGTTCAAGCAGCTGGACACGGAGACCGACACGGACAAGCAGCGCGATCTGCTCATCCAGGCCGAGACCCTCATCCAGCAGCAGGGCTGGACGACGCCGATCTTCCAGTTCCCGGGCCTCACCGCCTGGAGCGACACCGTCACGGGCGTCAAGCCGGCGTTCCTCTCGCCGACCTACTTCTGGAACTACTGGGAGTGGGCCCCGGCGCAGGCAGCTGCGCAGTAGCGCGCCAAGTGAGCGCCGTCCCCTGAACGGGAGGGTGCGAGGGTGCCGAGGCCGCCTGGCCTCGGCACCCTCTCCATGTCCGTTGCCGATTCGTGATCCGCGGATCCGGCCGCGTATGCTCTCGTCGGGTCGGGTCACGAGCCCTGGCCGAACACAGAAAGGGACGTCGTCGCCCTGTGCTTACCTTCGTCTTGAGACGCCTCGTCGCGTCGTTCTTCGTCCTCCTGGGCGCCAGCTTCATCATCTACAACCTGGCGGCCAACTCGGGTGATCCCCTCGGGGACCTGCGGGAGAACCCGTCTCCTAATCGCGACGCCCTCATCGCCGCCCGCGTCGACCTCCTCGACCTCGACGTCCCCGCGCCGCTGCGCTACTTCCTCTGGCTGGGGGGCGTGTTCAAGGTGTTCATCGGCCAGATCGACCTCGGCCGGGCCATCGACGGCCGCGAAGTGAACGACCTCATCGCGAACGCCGCCGGCCAGACCATCCAGCTCGTGACGATCGCCACGATCATCGCCGTGCTCATCGGCGTCTCCGTCGGCATGACGACCGCCCTCCGCCAGTACAGCGGCTACGACTACACGGTCACCTTCGCGTCGTTCCTCTTCTTCTCCCTGCCGATCTTCTTCGTCGCCGTGCTCCTCAAGCAGTACGTCGCCATCGGCTTCAACGACTTCCTCGTGAACCCGTCGATCCCGCCGGTCCTGATCGTGGTCCTGTCGCTCGTCTCGGGCTTCGTGTGGATGAGCATCATCGGCGGCGACCCGAAGCCGCGCCTCATCGTGTTCGGCTCCGCCACGGTCATCACCGCCGTCGTGCTCGTCTACCTGCTCGCGACGGACTGGTTCACACGACCCGGCCTCGGCATCGTTCTCATCGCCGCCCTCGGGGCGCTGATCGCGGTGCTCATCACCTCGCTCTCGACGGGCCTGCGCAACCGACGGGCCTTCTACTCGGCGCTCGCCATGGCCGTCCTCGGCGCCGCGCTCTGGTTCCCGCTGCAGTACGTGCTGACGGTCTCCGCGCCCTGGTGGATCACCATCGTGCTCATCGTCGCGTTCGTCCTGGTCGGCGTGGTCGTCGGATACGTGGTCGGCCAGAACGACAAGCCCATCGTCGCGCGCGGCGCCGGCATCACGGGCGGGCTCGTCGCGCTGCTGATCATCGTCGACCGCGTCATGCAGGTGTGGCCGGACTACGTGACCAACACGCGCGGCCGGCCCATCGCCACCGTCGGCGCCGTCACCCCGGGCCTCAACGGATCCATCTGGCAGGGCATGCTCGACAGCTACACGCACCTCCTGCTGCCGACCATCGCGATCCTCCTCATCTCCGTCGCGAGCTACTCGCGCTACTCGCGGGCGAGCCTCCTCGAGGTGATGAACCAGGACTACGTGCGCACCGCGCGGGCCAAGGGCCTCACCGAGCGCACCGTGATCATGCGCCACGCGTTCCGCAACGCCATGATCCCCGTCGCCACCGTCATCGCCTTCGACGTGGGGAGCCTCATCGGCGGTGCCGTGATCACGGAGACGATCTTCGCCTGGAAGGGCATGGGCTCGGTGTTCCAGGCCGCCCTGACAAACACCGACCTCAATCCGCTGATGGGATTCATCCTGATCACCAGCATCATGACCGTCATCTTCAACATGCTGGCCGACATCCTGTACTCGGTCCTCGATCCTCGAATCCGGGTGAGCTGACACATGTCCAACGCACTGATGGGGAACCCCAACGACCCCCACAACGACCCGCACCTCCCCGAGGGCGGCAACTCCGAGCTGACGATCGAGCAGCGGGAGGTCGAGGGCCTCAGCCAGGGCACCGTCGTCCGCCGGCGCTTCCTCCGCCACAAGGGCGCGATGACCGCGCTCGTGGTGCTGCTGCTGATGGCGATCCTCGTGTACTCCTCGGTCGGCATCCAGTTCTTCGGCCTCCGCATCCCCGGCTGGTGGATGTGGAACTACGAGGACGTGGCGCCCATCATCGACGGCGGCAACCCCACCTGGCAGCTGCCGTTCCAGTTCGGCAGCCACCCCTTCGGCCAGGACGAGATCGGGCGCGACATCTTCGCCCGCGTCATGCGCGGCACGCAGCAGTCCATCGTCGTGATGGTGCTGTACGGCATCATCGCCGCCTTCATCGGCATCGTGATCGGCGCCGTCTCCGGCTTCTTCCGCGGCCGCATCGACTCGCTGCTGATGCGCTTCACCGACCTCATCATCGTGATCCCCGTGATCGTCATCGCGGCGGTCCTCGGCCGCACGTTCGGCGGTCTCGGCGCGGTGGTGCTCGGCATCGTCCTCGGCCTCATCGGCTGGCCGTCGCTCGCCCGCCTCGTGCGCGGCGAGTTCCTGAGCCTCCGCGAGCGCGAGTTCGTCGACGCGGCACGGGTCGCGGGTGCGTCGAACAGCCGGATCGTGTTCCGGCACATCCTGCCCAACGCCATCGGCGTCGTGATCGTCTCGACCACGCTGCTCATGAGCGCGGCCATCCTGCTCGAGGCGGCGCTGTCGTTCCTCGGCTTCGGCATCGTGAAGCCCGACGTCTCGCTCGGGCAGATCATCAACGAGTACCAGGGCGCCTTCGCCACCCGGCCGTGGCTGTTCTGGTTCCCGGGCCTGTTCATCATCATCATCGCGCTGTCGATCAACTTCATCGGCGACGGCCTCCGCGACGCGTTCGACCCGCGCCAGCGCCGCATGCCGGGCGGACAGGGGCCCTACAAGCAGATGTTCGCCATGCTCACCGGCCGGAACCGCCGCGAGCAGGGCCCGACGACCGGGTCCGGCGCCGGGGGCGTCCGCGTCCCGCCGCCCGCCGGCTCGGTCCGCCCGGCCGCGGCGGCCGACGGCAGCCCGTCGGACAGCGCGGACGGTCGATGACCGTCGCGACGACGGACGGGCCGGCCCTCACCCGGTCGGCCCTCCTCGGAGCGTCCGTCGTGACGGCCGTCCCGGCCTCAGACCAGGGCGGTCACGAGCGTCGCGAGGGCCAGCGCGGCCAGCACGGCGATCTCCGCCCAGTGCGTGCGGACGCGACGGCCCTCCTCCTCGACCGGGCCGCCCAGGTGCCCCGCGCGGGTGAGTCCGGCGAGGCGCGTGCGGATCACCGTGGCCGCGTCGCCCGAGTCGGTGCGCGGCAGGTCCCCGCGGCGCGCGTCCTGCATCATCGCGCTGAGGTCCGGCTGGTACCGCTCCTCCTTCGTGGTGATGTAGGCGTTCGAGTGGCGTCCGGGCGCCGGAGCGGCCCATGCTGTGACGCGCTCGTGCGCGGTCGTGATGTTCAGGGCCCACTTGGTGTCGACCTCGCGGATGGCGGGCCACGACATCTCGTGCGTGCGGAAGACGTTGCGGATCTCGACGCCCTCGGTCGCGATGCGCACGCGCGGCGCCCAGAAGACGAGCCACGCGGCGTAGGCCAGCAGCAGCGGGCCCCACGCGGTGGTCGGGAGCAGGTCGGCACGACCTCCCACCACGGTGCTCACGAGCACGAAGACCACGATCGCCGAGACGATCACGGTCAGCAGGCGTCCGAACGACGGGCGGATGACGACGGGCTGATCCATGGCCACATCGTCCCACGGCCCGCCTCGACGCCCTTCGACACCCACACTTCCAGCAGCCAGGAGTACGCAGCATGAGCGCTCACGCGAACGGGACGGACACGACCGTCCCCATCCTCGAGGTCTCCGGCCTCGGAGTCGACTTCTGGGTCGGCGACGAGTGGATCCCCGCGGCCATCGACCTCGACTACAAGGTCAACCCGGGCGAGGTCCTCGCGATCGTCGGCGAGTCCGGCTCCGGCAAGAGCGTCAGCTCCATGTCGCTGCTGGGCCTGCTGCCCAAGAACGGCCGGGTCCGGGGGAGCGCCAAGCTCAAGGGCGTCGAGATGGTCGGCGCCGACCAGGCCACCCTGCGGAAGGCCCGCGGCAACGACATCGCCGTGATCTTCCAGGAGCCGATGACGGCGCTCAACCCCGTCTACACGGTGGGCTTCCAGATCGTGGAGGCCCTGCGCGTCCACAACTCCATCATCCCGTCGGCCGCCAAGGTCCGTGCGCTCGAGCTGCTCAAGCTCGTCGAGATGCCGGATCCCGAGAAGGCGTTCGACTCCTACCCGCACCAGCTGTCCGGCGGCCAGCGCCAGCGCGCGATGATCGCGCAGTCGCTCTCGTGCGACCCCGACATGCTCATCGCCGACGAGCCCACCACGGCGCTCGACGTGACGATCCAGGCCGAGATCCTCGACCTGCTGCGCAAGCTCCACCAGCGCCTCAACAGCGCCATCGTCATCATCACCCACGACATGGGCGTGGTCGCCGACCTCGCGACCAACGTCATCGTGATGAAGAGCGGCCGCATAGTCGAGCGCGGCTCGGTGCGCGAGATCTTCCAGTCGCCGAAGGACCCGTACACGAAGCAGCTGCTCGCGTCGGTGCCGCACCTCGGCACGGGGGAGGCCTCGCAGGTCGAGATCGCCGAGCGCACCACCGAGCCGGCCATCTCCCTCAAGGAGGTGGACATCGACTACCCGAAGCTCGGCCGCGTGCCGGCGTTCCGGGCGGTCTCTGGCGCGTCCTTCGACATCCACCCCGGCGAGGTCGTCGGCGTCGTGGGCGAGTCGGGATCCGGCAAGACCACCATCGCGCGCGCCGCGGTGGGCCTCCTGCCCGTCGCGGGCGGCGAGCTCACGGTCGCGGGCCGCCGCATGACGGGCATCTCGGCGAAGGACCTCCGGGCCGTCCGCCGCGAGATCGGCATCGTCTTCCAGGACCCGGGCTCCTCGCTCAACCCGCGCTGGCCCATCGGCCAGAGCATCGGCGAGCCGCTCGAGCTCTCGGGGCAGTTCTCCAAGAAGCAGCAGAGCGACCGCGTCGAGGAGCTGCTCGAGCAGGTCGAGCTGCCGCGCAGCTTCCGCAACCGCTACCCGAACGAGCTCTCCGGCGGCCAGCGCCAGCGCGTGGGCATCGCGCGGGCGCTCGCGCTCCGGCCGAAGGTGCTCGTGGCCGACGAGCCGACCTCGGCGCTCGACGTGTCGGTGCAGGCCCGCGTGCTCCAGCTGCTGCAGGAGATCCAGAAGGAGCTCCAGTTCGCGTGCCTGTTCGTCAGCCACGACCTCGCGGTGGTCGACCTCCTCGCCGACCGCATCGTCGTGATGAACCACGGCAAGATCGTGGAGCAGGGGCCGACCGAGTCGATCCTCCGGAACCCGCAGCACCCGTACACGCAGAAGCTCATCGCCGCGGTGCCGCTGCCGGATCCCGACGAGCAGCAGGAGCGCCGCGAGCGCCGCGAGGCGCTCAGGGACCAGCCGCCCGCGGCCTGATCCGCACCCCGCACGACCCGGCCCGCCGTCCGTCGCGACCCCTCCCGAGGGCGCGCGGGCGGCGGGCCTCGTCGTGCCGCTCGCGTAGGATCGACGGCGATGGACAGCGACACGCGAGGCCCCGTGGCCGCACGAGCCCGGCGCCCGCGGAGCATGCGGCGCCTCGTCCGCGGCGCCTCCGCCGCCGTCGCCCTGGCCCTCGTCGCCGGCCTCGCCGCCTGCTCGCCGACCACCGGCCTCGTGGCCGACTCCACGATCCGCGCGGCGCTGCCGAGCACGTTCACCTCGTACAACGCGACGTCCCGGACGGGCGCGACGGACGGCAACCGCGAGATCGTGCACGCCACGAACTCGCGCTTCTCCGAGGTCGCCGGCGACGGCAGCGTCGCCTCCGACCCGGGCTTCGGATCCGCCCGCGTCGTCTCGCGCGACCCGTTCACGGTCGAGTACACGGTCGCCGAGGGCGTCCGCTGGTCGGACGGCGAGCCCGTGGACGCCGCCGACCTCCTGCTCGCCTGGGCGGCCGGATCCCGCGCCCTCGACACCCCGGGCTTCGACGCCGCGGGCTACGTCGACGCCTCCACCGGCGGCTACACGGGTGCGCTCCCCGCCGACACCGTCTACTTCGACTCCGCGGAGGACCAGGCGCTGGCCGAGGTCACGCGCACGCCCGAGATCGGCGACGGCGGCCGCTCCATCACGATGGTGTTCGACGAGTACACGCCCGACTGGCGCCTCGCCTTCGAGATCGGCCTGCCCGCGCACGCGGTCGCCCAGCTCGCCCTCGACATGTCGAGCCCCGGCCGCGCGAAGCAGACCCTCGTGGACGCCGTGCAGGACCGCGCATCCGACGTCCTCTCGCCCATCTCCGACGCGTGGAACCGCGGCTTCGGCGTGGCGGAGGTGGCCGCGCACCCGGAGCGCGCGGTCGGATCCGGGCCCTACGCCATCGAGTCCATCGATCCCGGCACCTCCATCACCCTGCGCGCCAACCGCTTCTACACCGGGACGCACCGCCCGTCGGTGGAGCGGATCGTCGTCTCCACCATCGAGGACCCGCAGGCCGCGGTCGGGGCGCTCGCGGCCGGGGACGTCGACGTCATCGCACCGGACGCGGACGCCGACGTGGTGGACGCGCTGCGCGACGTCGACGGCGCCCGCACCGTCATGGGGTCGTCGTCCACCTGGGAGCGCCTCGACCTGCAGACCCTCGGCGCCCGCAACAGCGCCATGGCCGATCCCACGGTGCGCACCGCGTTCCTCTCGACCGTGCCGCGCGAGGCCATCGCCCGCGACCTCGGCGGCCCGGGTGGCGACGGGTCGACGCGCGACTCGTTCGTCCTCGCGCCCGGCACCGACGGCTACGACGACCAGGTGCGGGCGAACGGATCCAGCCGCTTCGACGACGTCGACCTCGACGAGGCGCGTCAGCTGCTCGCCTCCGTCGGCCAGGAGGCCCCCGAGGTGTGCGTGCTCTACGACCCCGCGGACGCCCGTCGCGCCGCCGAGTTCGCGGCCATCCGCGACTCGGCCGCGAAGGCCGGCTTCCTCGTCACCGACTGCTCCACGCCGCAGTGGCAGGACGTGCTCGCGCAGCCCGGCGCCTACGACGCGGCGCTCGTCGGGCCGGAGGACGCCTACCCCTCGGTGTCCGGGATCCGCGCGCAGCACGACGACCGCGCCGACGCTCGCGACGGCGAGGCCACGGCCGACCCGGACGTGACCGCGCTCTTCTCCTCGCTCAGCCGCACCGAGGACGCCGACGCGCGCGGCGAGCTGCTGCTGCGCCTCGACCGCCGCATGTACGGCGACCGCGCCGGGCTCCCGCTCTTCCAGCACCCGGCCCTCGCGGCCACGTCCGCGCGCGTCGACGGGGTCGAGGTCTCCGCGCACCAGGCCGGGATCCTCGACGACGCCTGGCGCTGGACCCTCCGCACCGACGCTCCCTGAGCCCGGCTTGCGCGGGCACGGTAGGCTGTGGGTCGCTGGGAATAGCAGACGGCGGCTCTTCGCCCTCCTCCCTTGATGACAAGGCCGGCACCCTCTCCACTGAAGGACAGCACTATGGCGCTAGTCGCGCGCAACGACCTCCGCAATGTGGCCATCGTGGCCCACGTGGACCACGGCAAGACGACCCTGGTCGACGCCATGCTCAAGCAGACGAACTCGTTCGACGCCCACTTCGAGGGCGAGGACCGCATGATGGACTCGAACGACCTCGAGCGCGAGAAGGGCATCACGATCCTCGCGAAGAACACCGCGGTGCTCTACAACGGGAAGCACGCCGATGGCACGCCCATCGTCATCAACGTGATCGACACCCCGGGCCACGCCGACTTCGGCGGCGAGGTCGAGCGCGGCCTGTCCATGGTCGACGGCGTCGTGCTCCTCGTCGACGCGTCCGAGGGCCCGCTGCCCCAGACGCGCTTCGTGCTCCGCAAGGCGCTCGAGGCGAAGCTCCCCGTGATCCTCCTGGTCAACAAGACCGACCGCCCCGACGCCCGCATCGACGAGGTCGTGGCCGAGAGCCAGGACCTCCTCCTCGGTCTCGCCTCCGACATGTCGGACGAGCACCCGGACCTCGACCTCGACGCGATCCTCGACGTCCCCGTCGTCTACGCCTCCGGCCGCAACGGCGCCGCGAGCGCCAACAAGCCCGAGAACGGCACGCTGCCGGACAACGACGACCTCGAGCCGCTCTTCCAGGCGATCCTCCAGCACGTCCCGGCGCCCACCTACGACGACCAGCACCCGCTGCAGGCGCACGTCACCAACCTCGACGCGTCGCCGTTCCTCGGCCGCCTCGCCCTCCTCCGCGTCTTCAACGGCACGATCAAGAAGGGCCAGCAGGTCGCCTGGGTCAAGCACGACGGCACCGTCAAGAACGTGAAGATCACCGAGCTCCTCATCACGAAGGCGCTCGACCGCTTCCCGACCGAGTCCGCGGGCCCCGGCGACATCGTCGCCGTCGCCGGCATCGAGGACATCACCATCGGCGAGACGCTCGCCGACCCGGAGGACGTCCGCCCGCTGCCCACCATCACGGTGGACGACCCGGCCATCTCGATGACCATCGGCACCAACACCAGCCCCCTCATCGGCAAGGTCAAGGGCCACAAGCTCACCGCCCGCATGGTCAAGGACCGCCTCGACCGCGAGCTCATCGGAAACGTCTCCATCAAGCTGGTCGACATCGGCCGCCCGGACGCGTGGGAGATCCAGGGCCGCGGCGAGCTCGCGCTGGCGATCCTCGTGGAGCAGATGCGCCGCGAGGGCTTCGAGCTCACCGTCGGCAAGCCGCAGGTGGTCGTCAAGCAGGTCGACGGCAAGGTGCACGAGCCGTACGAGCACCTCACCATCGACTCGCCCGAGGAGTACCTCGGCGCGATCACGCAGCTCCTCGCCGCCCGCAAGGGCCGCATGGAGGGCATGTCGAACCACGGCACCGGCTGGGTCCGCATGGAGTTCGTCGTCCCGTCGCGCGGCCTCATCGGCTTCCGCACGGAGTTCCTCACGATCACGCGCGGCGCGGGCATCGCCAACGCCGTCTCGCACGGCTACGAGCAGTGGGCGGGCGAGATCACGACCCGCGTCAACGGCTCCATCGTCGCCGACCGCGCGGGCGTCGCCACGCCGTTCGCCATGGTCGCCCTGCAGGAGCGCATGTCGTTCTTCGTGGAGCCCACGCAGGAGGTCTACGAGGGCATGGTCGTCGGCGAGAACTCGCGCGCGGACGACATGGACGTGAACATCACCAAGGAGAAGCAGCTGACCAACATGCGTCAGTCCACCTCCGACTCCTTCGAGCGCATGACGCCCTCGCGGAAGCTGACGCTCGAGGAGTGCCTCGAGTTCGCCCGCGAGGACGAGTGCGTGGAGGTCACGCCCGAGTTCGTCCGGATCCGGAAGGTCGAGCTCGACGCGAACGCGCGACAGCGCAAGACCTCGCGGCTGAAGAAGCAGAACGCGTAACGCAGCATGATTGCGACGAGCCCGTCCGCCCGGTCCCTCCTGAGGAGGGGGTTGGCGGCCGGGCTCGTCCTCGTCGGGGCGGTCTCGCTGGGCGGCTGCAGCGCCGTCGGCGATGTCGTCCGCGGCGCGGCGCACGAGGGCGAGAAGCAGGTGCGCCACGGCGTGGAGGACGTGGTGGGGGACACCCTGGGCAAGGTGCAGGTCTCCACGGACGGGCGCCTGCCCGACTCGTTCCCGACCGACGCCGTGCCGTTCGCCGACGGCAAGCTGCTCGGCGGCGGCGCGGCTCCCGAGGGCACCGGCTGGGTCGCGCAGGTGGCCGTCCCGGACGTCGAGAGCGGGTTCGCCGACGCGCGGGCGAAGCTCGAGGCGGCGGGCTACGCGGCCGACGGCACCGTCGCGAGCGACGCCACGAGCGGCTACGGGCGCTTCACGACGGACGCCCACACCGTCATCGTCACGGTGTCCGCCGACCTCGGCTCGCCGGTCGCGACCTACGTGGTGCTGCCCGCCGGGTGACGCCCGCGACGTCCGTGCGCGCGCACGCGCAGGCGGCCGGCTCCGGCGCGCCTCACGACCCGAACAGGGTCTCGCCCACGTAGCCGTCGCGGCTCGCGCCGGGCGGCACCGCCCAGATCCCGCTGCCGACGTGGCGCAGGTACTCGTTCATCGCGTCGCCCGCGAGGCTCCGCTGGATGGGGATGAACTGCGTCCGCGGATCCCGCTGGAACGCCAGGAAGAAGAGCCCCGCGTTCAGCCGGCCGAGCTCGTCGTTGCCGTCGACGAAGTTGTAGCCGCGGCGGAGGAGGACCGCCCCGTCGTTCGCGTCGGGGTGGGCCAGGCGCACGTGCGCCGCCCGGTCGATGAGCGGGGCGCCGCCGCGACCGGTGGCGGCGAAGTCGGGCGCGGTGCGCTCCTCGCCGCCGCTCAGCGGTGCGCCCGTGCCCTTCGTGCGGCCGACGACGCGCTCCTGCTCGCGGAGCGACGAGCGGTCCCACGTCTCGATGGTCATGCGGATGCGCCGCGCGACGAGGTAGGAGCCGCCCTGCATCCACGCCTCGCCCGGCGCGGATCCGGCGTCGGCCCACACGTGGTCGTCGACCACGCGGGTGTCCTCCGACTTCACGTTCGCCGTGCCGTCCTTGAAGCCGAAGAGGTTCCGGGGCGTGACCTGCGCGCGGCTCGTCGACGACGTGCGGCCGAAGCCGAGCTGCGACCAGCGGAGGGACGCGCGTCCGAACGCGATGCGCGACAGGTTGCGGATCGCGTGGACCGCCACCTGCGGGTCGTCGCTGCACGCCTGGACGCACAGGTCGCCGCCCGTGGCCTGGGGCACGAGGGCGTCGCCCGGGAAGCGCGGGAGGTCGACGAGCGCGGCCGGCCGGCGGTCGGCGATGCCGAACCGGTCGACGCCCGCGGCGCTCGTGAACAGGGTCGGGCCGAGGCCGAACGTGATGGTGAGGCCGGCGGGCGGGAGATCGAGCGCCTCGCCGGTGTCGTCGGGCGGGGAGTCGTACGGGCCGTCCACCGCGCCGAGCGCGCCCGCGGATCCGCCCGCCGTCATGCGCGCGGCCGCCGCGCTCCAGTCGCGCAGGAGCGAGACGAGGTCGTCGCGGTCGATGTCCGCGACGTCGAACGCCGCGAAGTGCAGGCGGTCCTGGGCGGGCGTGGTGATCCCGGCCTGGTGCGCCCCGTGGAAGGCGTACGTGACGCCGCCGGCTGCCTGGCGCGCGCCCGCGAAGGCGCGGTCGGCCGCGACGCCCGCCGCGGATCCGACGAGCCCGCCGCCGAGCGCGCCCGCGCCGAGGAGGCCGAGGACCCCGCGGCGCGAGACGCCGCGGGGAGCGGCGGCGGGCGCCGGTCGCGGGTCCGACGCCGGTGGCGCGGCGGCGGCCGGCGACGGATCCGCGGGCAGGGCCGGGCCGGATGCGGGGGTGCCGTCTCCGCGCGTCATCCGACGAGCGTCCCGGTGAGCGTCGAGAGCGGCTCGGCCAGCGCGTTCACGCCGTCCACGAGGCCCTTGACCTGGTCCGTCGTCAGCGCGTCGTAGGTCGTGAAGCCCTTCTCGAGCGATCCGTACGCGGCGAGATCGGACTCGAGCTGCGTGAACCGCGCGTCGATCGTGGCGACGAGCTGCGGGTCCTTCGCGGCGACGATGTCGCGGACGCCCTCGTACGCGACCCGGGCGCCCTCGAGGTTCGCCTGGAAGTCCCAGAGGTCGGTGTGCGACCAGATCTCCTCCTCGCCCGTGATCTTGCCGGTCGCGACCTCGTCCAGGAGGCCCACGGCGCCGTTGGAGACGGTGGAGATGTCGACCGAGAAGCCGTCGGCGTGCACGGCGTCGTAGAGGCGCTGCGTGTCGGCGGTCAGCTCCTGGGCGAAGCGCGCGCGATCCTGGGCGCTGAGCGGCACGTAGGCGACGCCGCCGTTCGCGCCGGGCGCGGGCTGCCACAGGTCCTTCTCGATGCGGTGCCAGCCGGTCCACTCGGTGCCGGGGACGACGTCGGCCTCGCGGAAGTCGAGCTCCGGGTCGAGGTCGCCGAAGGACTCCGCGACCGGCTCCACGCGCTCGTAGTACGACCGGGCGGTGGGGTACAGGGAGCGCGCCCTCGCGTCGTCGCCCGCGAGGTAGGCGTCGGCGAACTCCTGCGTGGCGGGGAGGAGGCGGCCCACCTGGTCCTTGACGTAGGCGAGGTAGGCCGCCGCCGCGTCCTGGCCCTGCTGCTCGGCGTCGCCGGCGAGCGCGACCTGGTCGCCCGTCACCGTGAAGGGCGCGCGGCCGACGCCGTCGCCCACCATGCCGGGCTTGCACACCGTGTAGTAGCTGCCGGGCTGCGCGGTGAGCACGAGGTCGCGCTCGATGCCGGGGCTCACGTTCTCGACCTCGCCGACGATGCGGAGGCCGTCGTCGGCGAGGAGGTAGAACTCCGTGACCTGGTCGGTGGAGTTGGTGACGTGGAAGGAGACCGTGCCGCTCGGGGCGGTCGCGGCGGAGACCGTGCAGGCGGCCGCGGAGCTGTCGACGGTGAGCTGCGTGACGCCGGACGCGGCGGCGGCGCCGTCCCCCGCGGATCCGGAGGGCGCGTTCGCGACGCAGCCCGAGAGGGCGAGGGCGGCGCCGGCGAGCAGGGCGGCGGCGGGGAGGGTCGAGCGCTTCATGGGTCCTCGTGGGGGAGCGGGCCCGGCGATGCCGGGCGGGTCGGGCGGGAAGGAGGGAGGGACGGAGGGGACGCGGCGCGATGCGGCCGCGGGATCAGCGGGGTGCGGGGGCGTCGGCGGGCGCGGTCCCGGCGGCCGCGGGGACGGCGGGGGTCGTCGCGGGGTGCGACGCGCTCCCGCCCGCGTCGGCCCGCGGTCGGGGGCGCCGTCCGCGACGCGACAGCGCGAGGTACGCGGTGAGCGTGGGCACCACGTAGAGCACCCACGTGATCGCCTCGAGCCACGTGGTGGCGGGGGAGAAGTTGACGGTGCCCTTGAGGAGCGTGCCGTACCAGGATCCGGGCGGCACGGCTCCCGAGACGTCGAACGCGAGCGCATCCAGCCCCGGCAGGATGCCCGCCTCCTGGAGGTCGTGCACGCCGTACGCGAGCACGCCGCCGGCGACCACGATGAGCAGCGCGCCCGTCCAGGTGAAGAACCGCGCGAGGTCGATGCGCAGCACCCCGCGGTACACGAGCCAGCCGAGCGCGACCGCGGTGACGATGCCGAGGCCCGCGCCGAGGAGCGGGAGGGTGGTGGCGCCCGTCGCCTGCACGGCCGACCAGAGGAACAGCGCCGTCTCGATGCCCTCGCGGCCGACCGCGAGGAACGCGACGGCGACGAGGCCCCAGGCGGCGCCCTGGATGGCGCGGTCGACGGCGCCCTGCAGCTCGGAGCGCATGTCCTTCGCGGTGCGGAGCATCCAGAACACCATCCAGGTGACGAGTCCCGTGGCGACGATGGAGAGGGATCCGCCGATGGCCTCCTGCGCCTCGAAGGTGAGCCCGTACGCGCCGTAGGTGAGGACGGCGCCGACCGAGAGCGCGAGGAGCACCGCCAGCCCGACGCCGAGCCACAGCCGACCGAGCACGTCGCGGCGGCCGATCCTCACGACGTAGGCGATGAGGATGGTGACGACCAGCGCGGCCTCGAGGCCCTCGCGCAGGCCGATCAGGTAGTTCGCGAACACGGGTGCGCCTCTCCGGGCGGCGGGCGCGTCGGGTGCGCCCTTTTGCTGATGGGGGGAAATGTAGGTGAGGCTTGCCTTACCTCGTGCACAGTAGCGCGGGGTCGGGAGCGCGTCCAGTCCGCGTCCCCCGCGGATCCGGGCCCCGCCGTGACCGCCGCCCTCCCGACGCCCAGGGAGGGGCCGCCGCCGCGCGGATAGGATCGCCCGATGACCCCCGGCACGACCCCCCGCCCCGAGCGCGAGCACGTGCTGTTCGTGCACGCCCACCCCGACGACGAGAGCATCGTCACGGGCGGCACCATCGCGAGGCTCGTGCGCGACGGCGTGCCCGTCACGGTGCTCACCTGCACGCGCGGCGAGCGGGGCGACGTCATCCCCGAGGAGCTCCGCCACCTCGAGGGCGACCTGCGTGCGCTCGCCGACCACCGCGAGACGGAGCTGGCCGCCGCCATGGCGGCCCTCGGGGTCACCGACCACCGCTTCCTCGGCGACGCCGACGCGCGCTGGCGCGGCCTCGTGCCGCGGCGCTACGTCGACTCCGGCATGGAGTGGGGCGACGACGGCGTGCCCGTCGCGCTCCGCCCGCTCGACCCCGACTCGCTGTCCGCGGGCGACGAGGCGGACGAGGCGCGCGACGTGCTCGCGGTCATCGCCGACGTCGACGCGACGACCGTCGTCACCTACGACGACCACGGCGGATACGGCCACCCCGACCACAAGCGCGTGCACGTCATCGCGACCTGGGCGGCGGAGGAGGCCGGGGTGCCCGCGTACCTCATCACGACGACCGAGTCGTCCGCGCGCGAGGCGCACGAGCGGGTGGCCGCGCGCGGCCGCTTCCCGGCGCCCGACCCGCATCCGGCCGGGATGCTCGTGCTGCCCGACGACGCGGTGGACCTCGCCGTCGACGCCACCGACGTGCTCGATCGGAAGACGCGGGCCATCGCCGCGCACCGCACGCAGGTCGTCGTGGACGGCGACCAGTTCGCGCTGTCCCACGGCGTCGGCGAGCCCATCGCGGCCGTGGAGCTGTTCCGGCTGCACCGGCCCGCGGGCGGCGCGTCCGACGGCGACGCCGCGGCCCCGGCGCGGGGGATCCAGCGGGTCGGCATCGCGGCCGCGTCCCTCGGCCTCGGCGTCCTGGTGGGCGCGATCGGCACGGTCGCGCACCGGGCGCCGCTCGCCGTCGGCGGCGTGGCCCTGCCCGTCGGCCTGGTCCTCGCCCTGGCCGCGCTCGCCTGCCTCCTCGTGGCCTTCCGGCTGCTGCTGGTCGACCGCCTGCACGCGCTCTGCCTCGGGCTCGGCGCGGTCGCGGCCGTCGCGGTGCTCGGCATGGGCGGCCCCGGCGGGTCCGTGCTCTTCCCGGACGACGGGGTGAGCCAGACGTGGGCGGTCGCGCCCGCGATCCTCGTGGCGGCCGTCGTCGTCTGGCCGCGGTTCGCGCCGCGCCGCGACATCCGGCCGGACGGCGCCGCAGGGCCGTCCGCGGACGGCGCCCCGGCGGGCGCCGCTCACGGCGCCGCGTAGACTCGTCGGGCTGCACCGCTCCCGGAAGGACCCGCCCGAAGTGACCTACGTCATCGCCCTGCCCTGTGTCGACGTGAAGGACCGCGCCTGCATCGACGAGTGCCCGGTGGACTGCATCTACGAGGGGGAGCGGTCGCTCTACATCCACCCGGACGAGTGCGTGGACTGCGGTGCCTGCGAGCCGGTGTGCCCGGTCGAGGCGATCTACTACGAGGACGACCTGCCCGAGAAGTGGTCGGACTACTACACGGCCAACGTCGAGTTCTTCGCCGAGATGGGATCCCCGGGCGGCGCGACGAAGGTCGGCGTGACCGCGGGCGACCACCCCGTCATCGCCGCGCTCCCGCCCCAGGCCGGCTGACGCGCATGGCCCTCGGCGAGCTCCCCGACTACCCCTGGGACCAGATGGCCCCCTTCGCCGAGCGGGCGCGGCGGCACGCGGACGGCATCGTCGACCTGAGCATCGGGTCGCCCGTGGATCCGACGCCGACCCTCATCCGCGACGCGCTCGCGTGGGCCACCGACGCGCACGCGTACCCGACCACGGTCGGCACGCCGGAGCTCCGGCAGGCGATGGTCGACTGGCACGCCCGGCGCCGGAACGCCGTGCTCGACGCCGACCAGGTGCTGCCGACCATCGGCTCCAAGGAGATGGTGGCCTGGCTGCCGTTCATGCTGGGCCTCGGCGAGGGCGACGCGGTCGTGCACCCGCGCGTGGCCTACCCCACCTACGCGATCGGCGCGGCGCTCGCGGGCGCCGAGAGCGTGCCGGCCGACGACCCGGCGGAGTGGCCCGCGTCCACCCGCCTCGTCTGGCTGAACTCGCCCGGCAACCCGGACGGCCGCGTGCTCGGCGTCGACGAGCTGCGGGCCGCCGTCGCGCGCGCCCGGGAGCTCGGTGCCGTCATCGCGAGCGACGAGTGCTACGCCGAGCTCGGCTGGGAGGGGGAGTGGGCCGACGGGCCGACGCCCTCGATCCTCGACGCGCGCGTCGTCGGCGACGACCACGCGGGCGTCCTCGCGCTGTACTCGCTCAGCAAGCAGTCGAACCTCGCCGGGTACCGGGCCGCGCTCGTCGCGGGCGACCGCGAGGTGATCGCGCGGCTGATCCGCGTCCGCAAGCACGCGGGGCTCCTCCCGCCCGCGCCGCTCCAGCACGCCATGACCGTCGCGCTCGGCGACGACGACCACGTGCGCGCCCAGCGCGAGCTCTACCGCGCGCGCCGCGAGGTGCTGCGGCCCGCGCTCGAGGACGCGGGCTGGCGCATCGACGCGAGCGAGGCCGGCCTCTACCTCTGGGCGACCCGCGGGCGGGACGCCTGGGAGGGGATCGCGGAGCTCGCCGACCTGGGGATCCTCGCCGGGCCCGGGCCCTTCTACGGCGACGCGTCGCCCGAGCACGTGCGCCTCTCGCTCACGGCCACGGACGAGCGCATCGCCGCCGCCGCCGCGCGGCTCCGCGCCGCCTCCTCCACGTAGCACGACCTCCAACGGATCGGCCCGGATGCTGGCGGAGGCGACAGTGTCCCGGTCGGCCCTTTAGGCTGTAGTCGGCTCGGACCCCTGTGCCGCGACGGCGCCACGAGCGCCCGACGGCGCGCATCCCCTCCGGGTCATCCACCACACACTCGAGGAGGCGCCGTGACCGATGGCGGGCAGCAGGCGGACGACCGGCCGAAGGCGGACGACGCCCCGGCGCAGGAGAAGCCCACGGCGACGCTGACGTACCCCGGCGGCCGGGTGGAGTTCCCCATCCTCCCCGCGGTCGACGGCGCGTCCAGCATCGACATCTCGACGCTGACGAGGAAGACGGGCCTCACGACGCTCGACAACGGCTTCGTCAACACGGCCTCCACGCGCTCGGCCATCACGTACATCGACGGCGAGCAGGGCATCCTCCGCTACCGCGGCTACCCGATCGAGCAGCTCGCGCGCCAGTCGAGCTACCTCGAGGTGGCGTGGCTGCTCATCCACGGCGAGCTGCCCACGAGCGACGAGCTGGGCGGGTTCGAGGAGGACATCCGCCGCCACACGCTCCTGCACGAGGACTTCAAGGGCCTGTTCCGCGCCCTGCCCACGAACGCGCACCCCATGTCGGTGCTCTCGAGCGCCGTCTCCGCCCTCTCCACCTACTACGAGGACTCGCTGAGCGTCCACGACCCCGAGCAGGTCGAGATCTCCACGCTCCGCCTGCTGGCGAAGCTGCCGGTCATCGCGGCGTACGCGCACAAGAAGAGCCTCGGCCAGGCGTTCCTCTACCCGGACAACTCGCTGTCGTTCGTTGACAACTTCCTGCGCCTGAACTTCGGCAACAACGCGGAACGCTACGAGGTCGATCCGGTGGTCAGCCGCGCGCTCGAGCGCCTGCTGATCCTGCACGAGGACCACGAGCAGAACGCGTCGACCTCGACCGTGCGGCTCGTCGGATCCACCGAGGCGAACATGTTCTCCTCCGTCTCCGCGGGCATCGGCGCGCTCTTCGGCCCGCTGCACGGCGGCGCGAACGAGGCCGTGCTCGCGATGCTCGGCCGCATCCGCGACTCCGGCGAGGGCGTCGACCGCTACGTGGAGCGCGTGAAGAACAAGGAGGACGGCGTCCGCCTCATGGGCTTCGGGCACCGCGTCTACAAGAACTTCGACCCGCGCGCCCGCCTGGTGAAGGAGAGCGCCGACGAGGTGCTCGCGGCCCTCGGCATCCAGGATCCGCTGCTCGACATCGCCAAGGAGCTCGAGGCCGTCGCGCTCGCGGACGACTACTTCATCGAGCGGAAGCTCTACCCGAACGTCGACTTCTACACGGGCGTCATCTACAAGGCGATGGGCTTCCCCACGCGCATGTTCACGGCGCTGTTCACCATCGGGCGCCTGCCCGGCTGGATCGCGCACTGGCGCGAGATGAACGAGGACCAGGCCACGAAGATCGGCCGTCCGCAGCAGCTCTACATCGGCCAGCCGGCGCGCGACCTGCCCCCGCGCGGCTAGCGGGAGCCGGCGACGGGGCTCCCGAACAGGGGGCGTCCGGAGGCCCCGGATCCGTGTCATGGCGCGGATCCGGAGCCTAGACTCGACGGGACCTGACAACCCGCCACCGCCCGCACCAGCCCCTGCCGTCGGTCCGACCCGAAGAGGGGGCCATGGCCAGACGCCTGCCGTCGTCCCCGCCGGTGCTGCCGGGGTTCGCCTACGTGACGGTCCTCGGATCCGGCGGCTTCGCCGACGTGTTCCTCTACGAGCAGGACATGCCGAGGCGTCAGGTGGCGGTCAAGGTCATGCTCGCCGAGATCGTCACCGACCGGCTGCGCGCCATGTTCCGCGCCGAGGCCGACCTCATGGCGCAGCTGAGCGCGCACCCGTCCGTGCTGACGGTGCACCAGGCGAGCGTCGCGGCCGATGGACGGCCGTACCTCGTGATGGAGCTGTGCTCCTCCAGCCTCAGCGACCGGTACCGGCGGGAGCCCGTGGGCGTCGCCGAGGCGCTGCGCGTGGGGATCCGCATCGCGAGCGCCGTGGAGACCGCCCACCGGGCGGGCGTGCTGCACCGCGACATCAAGCCGGCGAACATCCTCACGACCGCGTTCGGGCACCCCGTGCTCAGCGACTTCGGCATCGCGTCCACGCTCGAGGACGCCGCGGCGACGGATGCCGTGGGCCTGTCGATCCCGTGGTCGGCCCCCGAGGTGCTCGCCGACGAGAGCCCGGGCACCGTGCGGAGCGAGGTGTGGTCGCTCGCGGCCACCGTGTACTCGCTGCTCGCCGGGCGCAGCCCGTTCGAGGTGCCGGGCGGGCAGAACGCGCCCGCGGACCTCGTCGCCCGGATCCAGAGGGCCCGGCCCCTGCCGACCGGGCGCGCCGACGTGCCCGAGCGGCTCGAGCTGGTGCTGCGCCGCTCGATGTCGCGCCAGCCGGAGGCCCGCCCGGAGTCGGCGCTGGCGTTCGTGCGCGAGCTGCAGGCGGTGGAGGCGGAGCTGCAGCTCGCGCAGACGCCGCTCGAGGTGGCGAGCGAGGAGTGGGCGTCCGCCGTGGCGGCCGGGGTCGAGGAGGACGACGACCCCACGCGCGTGCGCGGCATCGTGCAGGTGGATCCGGGCGCGACCGGCCCGCGCGCCGCCGTCCGCCGGGTGCGGCGGAAGGCGACGTCGACGGCGGGCGCGCCGGGGGCCCGCGGGGCCCGCGGGGCCCGCGGGGCGGGCGGCGCCGGTGGCGGCGCGGCCGCGCGGCCGACCGTCGCGGCATCCGCGCGGCCGGGCGCCTCGCGCGGCCTCGGCGCCTCCACCGCGTCGGAGCCGGTGCGCGCCGGATCCGCGTCGGCCTCCCTCGGCCGCTCCGGATCCGGGCCCGTCGGCGCCTCCGGGCACGCGCGCCCGCACGCCGCCGGGCCGGGCGCGTTCCTCGCCCGGCACCGCATCGCGGTCATCGCGGCGGCGTCCGGCGCGGTCGTCGCGGGCGTCCTGGTCGGCGTGCTCATCGGCGGCTCCGGCGGCGACGGCGGCGCGCGCGACATCCCCGTGGTCGGTGCCATCCAGGCGTCCGCCACCGCCGACGGGGTCCTGTTCTCCTGGAGCGACCCCGGCCTCGACGCGGACGACGCCTACCAGGTGGTGCGCGACGGCGGCCTGCCGAGCACCCAGCGCGACACGACGTTCCGGGTCGCGACCGGCGGATCCGGCGGATCCGCCGGGGAGGCCGCGGCGGGCGGCGCGGCGGCGGATCGCGCCTGCGTGACCGTGACTGTCACGCGGGACGGCGTCGCCGGGCGTCCGTCGACCGAGAAGTGCGCCGAGCTCCCGCGATGATCCGCGACTGGATCCGCCGCCACCGCCAGGCCGCGACGACCGTGACGGGCGGCGCCGTCGTCCTCGCGCTCCTCGCGGGCTTCGCGCTCGTCTCGGACGGCTACGACGCCCAGCGCATCGACCTCGACGACGGATCCGTGTGGGTCGTCAACGCGGCGAAGCAGGCCATCGGCCGCGCCAACACGCAGGTGCTCGAGCTCGACAGCGTGGTGGACTCCCGCAGCGAGGACATCGACGTGCTGCAGTCCGGATCCACCGTGCTCCTCGCCGACCGCGGCGCCTCGCGCCTCGACGTGGTCGACGACGCGACGAGCGCGGTCGTCGACACGGCCCCCCTGCCCGCGGGCGCCGAGGTGATGCTCGTCGGATCCCGCGTGGCGATCCTCGTGCCCGCCACCGGGCAGCTCTGGCTCGTGCCCGTCGCCGGCCTCGCCGCCTTCGACGCGATGAGCGCGCCGACCCTCTCGCTCGGCGCCGACGCGGTCGCGTCCATGGCCGACGACGGCACGCTCCTCGTGTACTCGGCCACGGCCGGCACGCTGTCCCGCATCCGCGCGGCCACCGACGACACCGTTGAGGAGACCGTGGACGTGGGGCCCGTCGGAGCCGCAGGCGCGGAGGCGGAGGGGGGCGGCGATCCCGCGGCGGATCCCGCCGCGTCCCTGCCCGGCGAGACCGTCGAGGCGGGCGTCGCGGGCCGCCCGGCCGCCCGCCGCCTCGCGCTCACCGGCGTCGACGGGCACTGGGCGATCTACGACGCCGACGCGCGGGCCCTGCTCCTCGACGGGCGCGCGGTCGACCTCGGCGGATCCGTCGCGGCCGACGCCGAGGTAGCCGTGCAGCGCGCGTCCGCCGCGGGCGACGCCGTGCTCGTGGCGCACACCGGCGGCCTCGTGCAGGTGCCCGTCGCGGGCGGCGACCCGGTCGTCGTCGCGGACCGCGCGTCCGGCGTGCCGGCCCGGCCCGTGCGCGTGGGCGGCTGCGAGTTCGCGGGCTGGACCGGCGGATCCTCCTGGCAGCGCTGCCTCGACGCCGCGCCGGTCATGTCCACGACCGCCGCGGTCGCGGGTGAGGAGGGCGGCGACGCCCGGCGCAGCGCGACGGGCGCCCTGACGGACATCGCCGGCGTGCCCGCGCAGGCGGCGCTCCGCTTCCTGGTCGACGGCCCGCGCGTGGTGCTCAACGACGTGCGCGGCGGCGCCGCGTGGGCCGTGCAGCGCGGGGCCGGGGTCATCGACAACTGGTCGGACCTCATCGACCGCGAGCGCTCCGACACCGTCGTCGAGCAGAACACGGCCGACACCCCGCCCGAGACCGACCGCGTGCAGCAGCCGCCCGTCGCCGTCGACGACGACCTCGGCGCGCGCCCCGGCCGCACCACAGCGCTGCCCGTGCTCCTCAACGACCACGACCCCAACGGCGACGTGCTCGTGATCGACTCCGTCACGCCCGTGGACGCGGAGGTCGGTGCGGTCGACGTCGTGGACGAGGGGCAGGGTCTCCAGCTCGCGCTCGCGCCCACGGCGACCGGCGTCGTGCGCCTCTCCTACGTCGTGAGCGACGGCCGCGGCGGCACCGCGACGGCCGACGTGCGGATCGCCGTGCGCGACGCCGACGAGAACGCGCCGCCCGTGCAGTCGCGGCCCGCCACGGGCACGGTCGCCGAGGGCGCCCGGCTGCGGACGGAGGTGCTGGGCGGCTGGTACGACCCCGACGGGGATCCGATGTACCTGACGCGCGCGAGCGTCGCCGCGCCGGACGCCGTGAGCTGGAAGCCCGAGGGCCGCGTCGTCTACACGGACGCGGGCGCCGGCGGCGACACGCGCACGGTCGCGCTCCAGGTGTCCGACGGGCGCGAGGAGGGCTCCGGCGCGCTCGTCGTCACCGTCCGCCGCGCGGGCGACGTGCCGCTCGTGGCCGAGGGCTTCGTGGTGCAGGCGTCCGCGGGACGGGAGATCACGGTGGATCCGCTCCTGCACGCGCGCGGCGGCAGCGGCGCGATCCGCCTGGCGTCGGTGCCCACGCGGCCCGGCGTGCAGATCACGCCCGACCTCGAGGCCGGCACCTTCCGCCTGCAGGGGACCCAGACGGGCACGCACCTGCTCGAGTACACCGTGACCGACGGGCGGGTCACCGCCACGGGCGTCGTGCGCGTCGAGGTGCGCGGCGCGCCCGAATCCGACGGCCGGCCCGTGACCGTGCCGCACACCGTGTTCGTGCGCGCGCTCGAGGCGCAGGACGTGGACGTGCTCGCGGCCGACTTCGACCCGGCGGGCGGCGTGCTCGTCATCACCGACGCGGTCGGGCCCGGCGATGCGGCCGGCGTGCGCGCGGAGGTCGTGGGGCAGCGGCTCGTGCGGATCACCCTGACCCGGCCGCTCGACGGGCCCGTGGACGTGGGCTACCGCGTGAGCAACGGCGTCGCGGACGCGACGGGCGTCATCACCGTGATCGAGGTGCCCGAGCCCGCGGTGCGGCAGCCGCCCGTCGCCGTCGACGACCGCGTGGCCGTGCGCGTGGGCGACGCCGTGGACATCCCCGTGCTCGCCAACGACGAGCAGCCCGACGGCGACGCGCTGCGCCTCGACCCCGTGCTCGTGGATCCGCTGCCCGAGGGCGCCGGCCTCCTCTTCGCGAGCGACGACCGCCTCCGCTACCTCGCGCCCGACCGCACGGGCGACTACACGGCCGTCTACCGCGCGGTCGCACCCGACGGCCAGTGGGCGACCGCGACCCTCACGATCTCGGTGCGCGAGGCCGATGCCGCGACCAACACGGCGCCCGTGCCGCGCCCGCTCACCGCGCGCGTGCTCGCGGGGGAGACCGTGCGGATCCCCGTGCCCCTCACCGGCATCGACCCCGACGGCGACTCCGTGCGCCTCCTCGGGCAGGACACCGGCCCCGAGAAGGGCCAGGTCACGGAGGTCGGGCCCGACTGGATCGACTACCGGGCCGGCGACTACTCCACCGGCACCGACGCGTTCGGGTACGCCGTGGTCGACGGGCTGGGCGCGCGGGCGACGGGCACGATGCGCGTCGGCATCAGCCCCCGGGTCGAGGGCGCCAGGAACCCCGTCGCGACGGCCGACGTCGTCACCGTGCGGCCCGGCCGGGTGCTCCGGGTGCAGGTGCTCGCGAACGACACGGATCCGGACGGCGGCGCGCTCGCGCTCGTCTCGGTGCAGCCGCAGGCCGAGGGGCTCGTCGCCGGGCTCGACGGCGACACCGTGCGCGTCGTCGCGCCCGACGCGGCCGGCCGGTACGGCTTCGTCTACGGCGTGCGCAACGCGCGCGGCGGCACGGACGAGGCGTTCCTCACGGTCGTCGTGGATTCGGCGGCGCCGCCGACCCGGCCGATCGCGCGCGACACCGTGCTCCAGCTCTCCGACGTGCTCGACCGCCGGAGCGTCGACGTCGACGTGATGCGCAACGTGTTCTCCGCGGAGGGCGACGTCTCGGCGCTCGTGCTCACGGTGGGCGCGGGCTACGACGACGTCGCGCGCGTGACGCCCGACGGCCGGATCCGCGTGGACGTCGGCGACGCGCGCCGCATCATCCCGTTCACGGTGGCGCGGCCGGACGACGCGGGCGTCACCGCGACCGCGTTCATCTGGGTGCCCGGCTTCGAGGACACGCTGCCGCAGCTGCGCGTGGGCCAGCCTCGCCCGAGCGTCGTCAGCGGCGAGCGGCTCGTCGTCGACCTCGACGACCACGTCGTCGCGGCGGGCGGCCGGGCCGTGCGCGTCGCCGACCCCAACTCCCTGTCTGCCACGCACGCCGACGGATCCGTGGAGCTGGTCGACGAGGACACGGTCGCGTACCGCAGCGAGCCCGGCTACTTCGGCCCGGCCGCGATCTCCTTCACGGTGACCGACTCCGCGGGCGACGGCGGCGGGCGCACGGCCGCGCTCGTGCTGCCGATCACGGTCACGCCGACCGAGAACCAGCCGCCCGTGTTCACGGGCGCGGTCATCGACCTGGAGCCCGGGCAGTCGAAGGACATCGACCTCGGCCGCCTCACCACCTACCCGTACCAGGACGACCGCGGCCAGCTCGCGTACGCGATCGAGGGCGCCGTGGGCGACGGCTTCCGCGCGGCGGTGGACGGCGGCACGCTGCGGATCTCCGCCGACGAGGGCGTGGAGACGGGCGTCGCCGCGTCCTTCGCGGTGAGCGTGCGCGACGCCACGCAGGCCGGGCGCGCGGGCCGCGTGGACCTCCGGGTCGTGCCGTCGACCAGGCCGCTCGCCCAGCCGGCGACCGACGAGGGCACGGTGACGCGCGGATCCGCCACCACGATCGACGTGCTCGCCAACGACCAGGCGGGGAACCCGTTCCCGGGCGCGCCGCTCACGGTCGCGTCCATCCGCGGCGCGGACGGCGCGAGCCTCCCCGCGGGCGTGACGGTGACGCCGTCGGCCGACCGGTCGACCCTGGCCGTCGCCGCGTCCGCCGACGCCGTGCCGGGCGACGTGCGCGTGCAGTACGAGGTGCGCGACGCCACGGGCGACGCGGGCCGGGCCGCGTTCGGCACCGTCGTGATCCACGTGCAGGACCGCCCGGGACCCGTCACGGCCCTCCGCGCCACGGGCTTCGGCGACCGCGAGCTCGCGGTCGCGTTCGAGCCGGGCGCGTTCAACGGGTCGGCCATCTCGGGGTACCAGGTGCGCGTGCTGCGCGGCGGCACGGCGACCGCGACGCTCACCTGCCCGTCGACCACGTGCACCGTGCCGACGCCGGGCAACGGGCCGGCGGACGCGGTGGGGATCGAGGTCCGGGCCGTCAACGGCGTGGGCGCCTCGGAGCCCGCGTCGATCGCGGGCCTCTGGTCGGACGTGCTGCCGCCCGCGCCCGCCGGCCTCGCCACCGAGCCGCTCGTCGACGGGCTCCGCGTGTCGTGGGCGCCGTCCGCGGTGCCGTCCTCGTCGAGCCCGGTCTCCCAGTACGTGGTGACGGTCGGCGGCGTGACCCGCCAGGTGGCGGCGGACGCCACGAGCGTCGAGGTGCGGGATCCGTCGCTCGTGGCCGAGGTGCCCGTCGCGGTCAGCGTGGCCGGCCGCAACAGCGCGCAGGTGCAGGACGGGACCGCGTGGCTCGCCGCCGTCGTCACGGGCACGCCGCGCGGCGCGCCCGTCGCCACCGGCTCGCCCTCCGCGGTCGCGGACCCCGCGGACGAGACGCGCGTCACCGTGTCGTGGCCGGCGTTCCAGGGGCCCGGCGTCGACGGGATCCGCTACCTCGTATCCGCGCACGCCCCCGGATCCGCGCCCGGCTGCGCCGTCCCGACCGAGGGCGTGACGCCGTGGTCGGCCGAGCACGGCCCGGCGGTCGACGTGGGCGGCGCCACCGGCCACGTGTTCACGGGCCTCGCCCCCGACGAGCCGGTCGCGTTCTCCGTGCTCGCCGCCAACAGCCAGGGCTGCACGGTCGTCGAGGCCGGCCAGCTCACGCCCCGCACGGCTCCCTCGACGCCCGTCGTCCGCGTCGACCTGCCGAGCCCCGACCGCTCGGCCGACGGGGTCTTCCGCGCGGTCCTCGCCGACGCCCGCTACCGGCCGGGCGACCCGTCCGCGTCGGCGCTGCTGCTGTACCGGGTCGACGGGCAGGGCGACGGCGTGCCGGTCGGCGTCGGCCAGGCGCTCACGCTGCCGCGCACGGGGGCGGCCGCGACCATCCAGGTGCGCGTCCTCGAGGACTCGGGCGACGGGCGCCAGCGCTCGAGCGGCTGGTCGGATCCGGTCGACGCCGGCACGGCCGTGGACGCGCGCGCGGGCGACGTGCGGTTCGCCGACGACGGCGCGGGCGGCCAGGTCGTCTCCTGGACCTCCCTGCCGCCCGCGATCGGCCCCGGTCGACGCGTGGCGGCGGCCGGCGGCTACGCCCGGAGCGAGTGGCGCTGCGGCGGCGAGGGCGCGTGGACCGACGGCTCCTCCGGCGCCGCCGGATCCTGCGCCCTCCCGGCCGGCGCCGAGCGGATCCTCGAGGTGCGCGTCACCGCGAACTCGGGCACCCTGTACACGTACGCCCACCGCGGATGACGGCCGACCCCGCGGCCCTCCGGTCGGAGGATGCGGCCGCACCCGAGAGGCACGCCCCCATGACGATGACCGCCGACGAGGCCCGCGCCTTCCAGGACGAGTTCGCCGCGCTCGTGCGCAACGTGGAGCACGTGCTCCTCGGCAAGTCGCACGTGGTGCGCCTCGCGTTCACCGCGATGGTGACGGGCGGGCACCTGCTGCTCGAGGACGTGCCCGGCACCGGCAAGACCTCGCTCGCGCGCGCCATGGCGCAGACGGTCGACGGCACGCACAGCCGCGTGCAGTTCACCCCCGACGTGCTGCCGGGCGACATCACCGGCGTCAGCGTCTACGACCAGCGGACGGGCGGGTTCGAGTTCCACCGCGGGCCCGTGTTCGCGAGCATCGTGCTGGCCGACGAGATCAACCGCGCGAGCCCGAAGACCCAGTCCGCGCTCCTGGAGGTGATGGAGGAGGGCCGCGTCACGGTCGACGGCACGCCCTACGACGTGGGCGACCCGTTCATGGTCATCGCGACCCAGAACCCCGTCGAGCAGGCCGGCACCTACGCGCTGCCCGAGGCGCAGCTCGACCGGTTCCTGCTGCGCACCTCCATCGGGTACCCCGACCACGAGTCGATGCTGCGGATCCTGCAGGGCGCGTCCGTCAGCGCCCACGACGTCACGCTCGCGCCCGTCGCGACGGCCGCCTCGGTGCGGGCGCTGCAGGAGCGCGCGGGCACCGTGCACGTGGATCCCGCGGTCGCCGACTACGTGGTGCGCCTCGTCGACGCCACCCGCCAGGCGCCCGAGGTGCGGCTGGGCGCGAGCGTGCGCGGCGCCCTCGCGCTGCTGCGTGCCGCCCGCACCTGGGCCGCCGCGGACGGCCGGCACTACGTGGTGCCCGACGACGTGAAGGCGCTCGCCGAGCCCGTGCTCGCGCACCGCCTGCTGCTGGATCCCGAGGCCGAGTTCGACGGGGTCACCGCCACGAGCGTGCTGTCGCAGATCCTCATCGAGACCGCGCCGCCGCGCGACCGGTACGCGGGCGCGCCGTTCGCGGGGGACGACGTGCGCGACGGTGGGGCCGACGGCGCGGGCGGCGCGGGCGCGCGCCACGCGGGATGAGCGCGGTCGCCGACCCGGCCGCAGGATCCGGTACGGGGGCCGGCGTCGCTCCGGCCGCTGACGGCGTTGCCGCTGCCGTCGGCCCCCGCGCCGCCGGCGCCGACGACCCGCAGGGCGTCGCCGCGCCGCCGCGGAACGCGCTCCGGCGGCTGGTCGGCGTGGTCACCCCGCTCGGCCGTGCCGTCGCCGCGGCCGCCGTCGTCGCGGGCGTCGCGGGCTACGCGCTCGGCTGGCGCGAGCTCGTCGCCGTCGCGTGGACGGCCGTCGCGCTCGCCGTGATCGCGCTCCTCCACCTCGTCGGATCCGCGGGCGTCGAGGTCGCGCTGCGCCTCCCGCGCGACCGCGTCGTCGCCGGGGAGCGCGCGCCCGCCACGGTCGCGGTGCGGAACCCGCTGCGCCGGAGGGCGGTGGGGCTCACGGTCGAGGTGCCGGTCGGATCCGGTCTCGCCGAGATCCACGTGCCCTCCCTCGGCCACGGCCACGTCCATGAGGACGTGTTCGTCGTGCCGACCACGCGCCGCGGCGTGATCGAGCTGGGCCCCGCCCGCGTCGTGCGCGGCGATCCGCTCGGCCTCGTGCGCCGCGAGTCGACGGAGGCCCGCGCGACCCGGCTCCTCGTGCACCCGCGCACCCTCGCGATGCCGAGCACCAGCACGGGCTTCGTGCGCGACCTCGAGGGCCGGGCGACGCGCGACCTCACCGACAGCGACGTGTCGTTCCAGTCGCTCCGCGAGTACGTGCCCGGCGACGAGATGCGGCACATCCACTGGCGCTCGACCGCGAAGACCGGCGTGCACATGGTGCGGCGCTTCGAGGAGACCCGGCGGAGCCACATCATGGTCGCGCTGTCGCTGCACGCCGCCGACTACGGGGCGGGGGATCCGCACCGCGAGGCGACCGCGGGCACCGCCGGGGCCGGGGCCTCCGGGGCCGCCGGGACCTCCGCGTCCGACGCTCCCGACGCCGCCGGCCCCGCGGGCGGGACCACCGTCGCGGCGGGGCGCGCGGACGGCGCGCTCCCCGGATCCACCGCCGACGCGGAGTTCGAGCTGGCCGTGAGCGTGGTCGGGTCCCTCGGCGCACGCGCCATCGTCGACGCCCGCTCCGTCTCCGTGGTCGCGAGCGCCGACCGCGCCGCCGGACGGCCGCGCCCGCGCCCCGCCCGCGCCCGGCCACCGCGCCTGCGCTCCCCGCGCCTCCGCCGCCTCGCGACCGTCACCCCCACGCGCCTCCTCGACGACCTGGCCGAGATCCGCGCGACCGACCACGCCGCCTCGCTCGTCGAGGTCGCGCGCATCGCGGCCGACGAGGTCGCGGGCGTCTCCGTCGTCTTCCTCGTGTGCGGCACGGGCGCGTCGTCGGCGTCGATCCGCGCGGCCGCCGTCGGCTTCCCGCCCGGCGTGCAGGTGGTCGCGGTGGTCGCGGATCCGGAGGCGGAGCCCGGCCTCCGCCGCCTCGGCGACCTCACGGTGCTCACGATCGGGTACCTCGACGACCTGCGCGGCGCGCTGCAGCGGGGCGCGTCGTGAGCCGGGGCGCCGCGACGCCGGCCGCGGGATCCCGTCGCCCCCGCGTCCCCGCCGGATCCCGCGACCCCGGCCGCACGCTCGTCCCGCTCCTCGCCGTGGCCGTCCTCACGGGCCTCGCGGCGGCGGCCTTCTGGCCCGTGCACCAGGACGCGTCCTTCCTGCGCATGGCGGGGATCACGTTCGTCGTCGGCGCGGCCGTCGCGGTCGCGGGCGCGCGCCTCCGCTGGGGGAGCGCGGTGGTCGCCGGGATCGTGGTGGCCGTGTTCCTCCTCCTGGGCGTGCCGCTCGCGGTGCCCGCGCGCGCCGTGGACGGCTGGTGCCCCACCCTCGACGGCCTGGCCGAGCTGGTGGAGGGCGCGTCCCTCGGGATCGTCCGGCTGCTGACCATCGCGCTCCCGGTGGGCGACTACCAGGCGCTCCTCGTCCCGGCCTTCGCGCTGCTGCTGCTCGCGACCGTCGTCGGCGTCACCGTGGCCCTCCGCTCCCGTCGGCCCGAGCTCGCGGTGATCCCCTCGCTCGTCGTGCTCGTGGTGGGCGCCGCCCTCGGTCCCGATCGCAGCCAGGGCCCGGACGCGCCCGACGCCTCGGGCCTCCTCGTCCCCGTCGCGCTCGCCTGGCTGGCGACGGCCCTGCTGTGGGTCGCCCGCTGCCGCTGGCGCCGACGGCACCGCGCGGTCCGCCGGCTCGGCCGCGGATCCGGCATCCCGCTCGAGTCGGCCGCCGACCGCCGCCGCTCGGGCACGCGCGCCGGCGCGGCCGCGGTCGGCGTGCTGGCCGTCGCCCTCGTGGCGGGCGTCGCCGCCGCGCACGCCCTGCCGCCCGAGGCGCTCCGCACGGGCCTCCGCTCCGCCGTCGAGCAGCCGTTCGACCCGCGCGACCAGGTCAGCCCGCTCTCCTCCTTCCGCACCTACTGGAAGCAGCCCGCCGTGGACGACACGCTGCTCACGGTCGCGGGCCTCCCCGCGGGCGGGCGGATCCGCCTGGCCGCGCTCGACACGTACGACGGCGTCGTCTACGGGGTCGGCGGCGCGCGCGGCGGCGACGAGGCGTCCCGCACCGGCCAGGCGTCCGGCACCTTCGCGCGCGTGCCGTACCGGCTGGACCAGCGGGGCGCGACGGGCGACGACGTCACGCTCGACGTCGTCATCGGCTCCTACCGCGGCGTCTGGCTGCCGGGCGCGGGCCGCCTCGAGCGGATCGGCTTCGACGGCCCCGACTCCCGCCGCCTCGCCGACTCCTTCTACTACGACGACGCGATCGCCACGGGCGCGGTCGTGGGCGGGCTCGCGGAGGGCGACGCGTACCGGATCGAGGGCGTCGTCCCCGCGACCCCGCCGCTCGAGGCCCTCGCCGACGAGCGGCCGGGCGACGCCGTGGCCCCGCGTCCGACGGGCGTCCCCGACGCGGTCGGCGCGCGCGTCGACGCCTCCACGGCCGCGCCCGACGGCGGCACCGCGGGCGGCGCGGACGCGGGGCTCGGCACGTCCGCCTCCCCGGGCGCGCAGCTCGTCGCCGCGATCTCCGCCCTCCGCGCCGACGGCTACGTCAGCCACGGCGTGGGCGACGCGCCCTTCAGCCGCTCGGGCCACTCCGCCGAGCGCATCGCCGACCTCCTCACCGCGCAGCCGATGCTCGGCGACGCGGAGCAGTACGCCGTCGCGGCCGCGCTCCTCGCCGACGACCTCGGCTTCCCCGTGCGCGTCGTCATGGGCTTCGCGCCCGGCGAGGCGGCCGTGCGCGAGGCCGCGGGCGGGCCCGTCGCGGTGACCGGATCCGACGTCACGGCGTGGATCGAGGTCGACACGGCCTCCTCCGGCTGGGTCGCGGTGGATCCGAACCCGCCCGTCCGCGACGTGCCCGACGCCCTGCCCGACGAGCCGACCGAGGTGGCCCGCCCGCAGACCGTGCTGCCCCCGCCCGTCGAGGAGCAGGCCGAGCCCGACGACCGCACGCCGCCGGACACGAGCCGCGACGACCGGCCGGAGGCGGATCCGACGCTCCAGGCCGTGCTCGCCGCCGTGCGCGTCGCGGGCTGGTCGCTGCTCGCGCTGGGGCTCGCGGCCTCGCCGTTCCTCGCCGTCGTGGGCGCCAAGGCGCGGCGTCGGCGGCGACGGCGGCGCGCACCGGCCGCGCGCGACCGGGTGTCCGGCGCCTGGGACGAGTTCCGCGACGGCGCCCTCGACCGCGGGCTCGTGCCGCCCGTCGCCGCCACGCGGCGCGAGGTCGCCCGGCTCGCGGGCGTCCGCGGGGCCCGCGGGCTCGCGGACGTCGCGGACGAATCCGTGTTCGCGCCGGGGGAGGTCGCGGATCCGCTCGCCGACGCCGCCTGGCGCCGCGCGGACGAGCTGGCGACGCGCATGGACGCGGGACGCACGCGACAGCAGCGGCTGCGCGCCCTCGCGTCGACGGCGTCGCTGCGGCGGAGGCGGGCGCAGGCGCGGTCGCGGGCGTCGGGCCGCGGCGGGCGACGGGGCTGACGCGCTCCTCCCCAGGCTCCCGGTGGCGGATCCGTCCACGGGCTCCTCCCGCGGCCCGCGTCCTCGATCCGTCCGTGGTGCTCTGGCCCCGTGGACATCGCCCCGCCGCCCTCGCCGCCTCCCGCTCCGCCGCCTCCGTTCCCGGTGCTCGGCGTGGCCGCGCCCCTCGTCGTCAGCGTCGCCGTGTGGGCCGTCACCCGATCCCCGTACGCCCTGCTGTTCGCCGCGCTCGGCCCGGTCGTCGCGGTCGCCGGCGTCGCCGACCAGCGCGTCTCCGCCCGGCGGTCCCGGCGCCGGGCCGCCCGCGAGCGCGCCGCCGCCCTGGTGCGGCTGCGCGAGGAGGTCGCCGCGCGCATCGCCGCCGGGCGCCGGGCGCTCGTCGCGCGGGCGCCGTCCGCGCGCGAGATCCTCGACGGGCGGGCGAACCCGGCCCTGCTGTGGCGCGCCGATCCGGGTGCGGACGGCGCCGCGCCCCCGCTCGTCGTCGGCGTCGGGGCGGTCCCGAGCGGCCTCGTCTGGCGGGGCGAGCCGGATGCCGCGGTGCCGGCTCCGCCCGATCCCGGGCGCGGCGGGCGGGCGGGGCGTGGTCTCGCGGCTCGCCTGGGGACCCGCCTCGCGGTCCGCCGCCGCGGTGGCGGAGGCGTCACGGGCGTCGCACGACCCGCGGCACCCGCGGATCCGCCGCGCTGGTCGGAGCTCGTGCGGTGGATCCCCGACGCGCCCGTCCTCGCGTCCTCCTCGGGCGGGCTGGGCGTCCGCGGCCCCGCCGCGCTGGTCGCCGCGGTCCTGCGCGGCGCGGTCGTGCAGCTCGTGCACGCGCTGCCCCCGGACGACCTGCGCATCGACTCCCGCCCACCGGGACCGGAGTGGGACTGGCTCGACCGCCTGCCCCACGCGGCCGACGCCCTCCGCGCGCCGCTGCGTCCGGGCCCTGACGAGGACGCCGTCGCCGTCCGGCTGCGTGTCGGCGGCCATCCCGTCGTGCTCGCGGCGTCCTCGCGCGTGGAGTCGCTCCCCGCCGCGTGCCGCACCGTCGTCGACCTGCGCACGCCCGGCGCGATGCGGCTCCTCGCGGTGGATCCCGCCCCGGGCGCCGCCCCGCACCCGGACCCGGACGCCCGGTCCGCGGCCGGGTCGGCGGCCGTGCCCGCCTCCCCGCCCGGAGTCGCGCCCGCCGTCCCGCCCGGGCGGACGGGCTCCGCCGGGATCGCCGACGTCGGCGATCCGGAGGGGCGCGCCGCCGCATCCGCACCGCTCGCCGCCCGCGCCGGCAGCGTGCGCCCCGAGCTGGTCTCCCTCACGGAGGCCGCGCGCTTCGCCGACGAGCTCGCCGCCCTCGCCCGGCGACGGGGGCTCGCGGCGGCCCGGGCGCCCCTGCCGCCGCGCGTCGCCTTCGCGGAGCTCGTCCCGGCGCGATCCGGCGCGGGCGCCGACGGGGTGGGAGCCCCTGGCACGGACGCCGACGGCACGGGCGCGAGGCGTCCCGCTCCCGGCCTCCCCGCCGTGCTCGGCGTGGGCCACGACGGCCCCGTCCGCATCGACCTCGTGGCGGACGGCCCCCACGCCGTCGTCGCCGGCACGACGGGCAGCGGCAAGAGCGAGCTCCTCGTCACGTGGATGGCCGCGCTCGCCGCCGCGCATCCGCCCGAGGAGGTCACGGTGCTGCTCGTCGACTTCAAGGGCGGCGCCGCCTTCGATCCGCTCCTCGCCCTGCCGCACGCGGTCGGGCTCGTCACCGACCTCGACGGGCGGGGCGCGCGACGCGCCCTCGAGAGCCTGCGGGCCGAGATCCGCCACCGCGAGCGCACCCTGCGCGGGGCGGGCGCCCGCGACATCGACGACCCGCGCGCCGCCGGGATCCTCCCGCGGCTCGTCATCGTCGTCGACGAGCTGGCCGCGCTCCTCGCCGACCAGGACGGCCTGCACGAGGTGGTGGCCGACATCGCCGCCCGCGGGCGGTCGCTCGGCATGCACCTCGTCCTGTGCACCCAGCGCCCGGCCGGCGTGGTCCGCGACGCCGTGCTCGCGAACTGCGACCTCCGCCTGTCGCTCCGCGTCAACAACGAGGCCGACAGCCGCGCGCTCCTCGGCGTGCCGGATGCGGCCCATCTGCCCGCCGCCCCCGCCGGCCGCTGCCTGCTCGGGGCGCACGGCGGATCCGCGCACCCGTTCCAGGTCGCCGTCACGGAGGCCGACGACCTCGCGCGCATCGCGGCCGAGCGCGTCCCCCGGAGCCCCGTCCGCCGCCCCTGGCTGGATCCGCTCCCCGCCGTGGTGCCGTTCGGCGCGCTCGCGGGCCACCCGGCCTTCGGCGGGGGCGGATCCGCGCCGGAGCCCGCGACCGCCGCGGCGACGGGTACGGCGTCGGCGTCGGCGCCCGCGCCTTCCCGCGCCCTGGCCAGCGGCGCGGAGACCCCACCGGCGCTCCCGTTCGCGCTCGTCGACCTGCCCGCCGAGCAGCGTCGGGCCGCCGCCACCTGGCGACCCGCGACGGACGGGCACCTCCTGGTGCTGGGCGGCCCGGGATCCGGGCGCACCTCGTGCCTGCGGGCCCTCGCGGCGTCGGCGGCGGCGGCCGGGGTCCGGGTCCAGCGCGTGCCGGCCGACGCGGAGGGCTGCTGGGACGCGATCGCGGCCGTCGTCGCGCGCATCCGGCACCCGGGCCCGCGTCCCGTCCCGCTGGTCGTGCTCGCGGACGACCTCGACGTGGCCGTCTCCCGTCTCGACGCCGACCACCAGGCCGCCCTGCTCGACCTGATCGGGGTGGTGGTCCGCGAGGGGCCCCACGCCGGGGTCGCGCTCGCGGCGGCGGCCCGGCGACCGGGCGGCCCGCTGCAGGCGGTCGGCGCGGCGTCCGGCCCTCCCGTGCTCCTCGCGCTGCCGACGCGCCAGGAGCACGTGCTCGCCGGCGGGGAGTCGGCCCTCTTCGACCCGGCCGCGTCGCCCGGCGCGGGGGAGTGGCGCGGGGCGCGGATCCAGGTGGCGCTGCCGCCCGCCCGCTCCCGGACCGACGCGCCGACGGAGGTGCCCGGGCCCGCGGATCCCGCCCCGCCCCTCGCGCTCGCCGCCGGTCGCGTGCACGCCCTCGTCACCCCGGCGCCCACGGAGGCGGTCGCGCGGCTCCGCGGCCACGGCCTCGACGCGGTGGACGCGCTCGACCTGCCGCTCGGATGGTCCCCTGACCCGCAGAGCCGGCTCCCCGGGGACGGGGCCGGGGCCGGGGACGGCGATCCGCATGGGGCCGGGGACGGAGCCGAGGACGACCACGACGACCGTGCTCCCCGCCCGTGCGTCGTCGTCGCCGACCCCGACGCGTGGCTCGTCCGCGGCGCGCTGCTCGCGGAGATCCGCCGGTCGGGCAGCGTCGTCCTCGCGGGCTGCGCGCCCCGCGACGTCCGCACCCTCCTGCGCATCCGGCAGGTGCCGCCGCCGCTCGCGACGGCCCCCGGCCGGGTGTGGCTCGTGCCGCCGGACGGCGCCGTCGAGCGCCGGTCGTGGCCGGAGGTCAGCCGATGAGCGCGGGTGACACCCGGATCGCGCCGACGGGCACGCCGCCGCCGAGCACCACGAGGTCGAGGTCGGGACGCACGCGCTCCACGTCGTCCCGCGAGATCGCGCCCGTCTCGGCGAGCAGCTCGAGCGCCACGATGGTGGATGCGCGCAGGCTGCCGTCGAGGGTCTTCGAGGCGACGGTCGTGCCGTCCGGGGCGGCCATGATCATGATCCCCTCGGCCCCGCCCTTGGCGAAGAGCCCCAGCTGCTCGATCACCACGGTGTTCGCGCGACCGGGGCCGTCGATGGCCCAGCCGTGGGCGCGCACGGCCGCGGTCAGCGCCGCCGCGTGCCGGTACAGCGCGAAGGGTGAGCCGGGCGCGGAGGTCGTGATGCGGTGGATCCCGCGCGCGAGCGCCGTGAGCGACATCGCGTGCACGGGGGCTCCGCAGCCGTCGATCCCGGTCGTCGCGATCCGCTCGCCCGTGAAGCGCTCGACCACGTCGCGGATCCGCACCTGCAGGGGGTGGTCCGGGTGCAGGTAGTCGTCGGTCGACCAGCCGTTGGCCACGCATGCGAGCAGCATCGCGGCGTGCTTGCCGGAGCAGTTCATGTGCACGGGGGAGGCGGGCATCCCGGCGCGCACGAGCTCGTCGCGCGCGGCCCGGTCGAGCGGCCAGTCGGCGGGGCAGCGGAGGGCCGACTCGTCGAGGCCGGCCTTCGCGAGGATCCCGCGCACCACGGCCACGTGCCGGGCGGTCGCCGCGTGGCTGGCCGTGGCGAGCACGTGCTCCTCCTCGGTCAGCTCCGCGCCGCTCGCGAGCACCGCGAGCGCCTGGAACGGCTTCATGCTCGAGCGCGGGAACACGGGGGTCGCGACGTCGCCCACCTCGCGCAGCACCTCGCCCCCGGCCGAGAGCACGACGGCCGCGCCGATGTGGCGCGACTCCACGAAGCCGCTGCGGTCGAGCACCGCGAGCTCGACGGCGCCCTGCGCGGGGATCGTCTCGACGGCGGCCCCCATCACTGCGCCCGGAACGCGTCGGCGATCACGCCGAGCGCGTCGTCGAGCAGCTCCTCGGAGATCGCGAGGCTCGGCAGGAACCGCAGCACGTTGCCGTACGTGCCGGCCGTGAGGATGATCACGCCGTTCGCGTGGCAGTGCGCCGCGATGGCCGAGACGGCGGCGGCGTTCGGCTCCTTCGTGGTGGATCCGGTGCCCGGCTGCACGAGCTCGATGGCGATCATCGCGCCGATGCCGCGCACGTCGCCGATGATGTCGTGCTCCTCCTGCAGCGCCGTGAGCGCGCGGTGCAGGTGGTCGCCGATGCGCGTCGCCTCGGCGAGCAGGTCGTGCGCCTCGATCGCCTCGAACACGGCCACCGCGGCGGCGGCGGCCACCGGGTTGCCGCCGAACGTGCCGCCGAGCCCGCCGGGGAGCGCGGAGTCCATGATCTCGGCGCGGCCGGTCACGCCCGCGAGCGGCAGGCCGCCCGCGATGCCCTTGGCCGTGAGCACGAGGTCGGGCACGAGCCCGAGGTGCTCGCTCGCGAAGAAGCGGCCCGTGCGCGCGAGGCCGGACTGGATCTCGTCGGCGATGAAGACGACGCCGTTCGCCGTGCACCACTCCTGCAGCGCGGGGAGGAAGCCGTCGGCGGGCACCATGAACCCGCCCTCGCCCTGGATCGGCTCGGCCACCACGCACGCGAGGTCGGTCGCGCCGATGCGCTTCTCGAGGTACGAGATGGTGCGGGCCGCGGCCTCGGCGCCGGAGAGGCCGTCGTGATACGGGTAGGAGCTCGGCGCGTGGTAGACGTCGCCGGCGAAGGGCCCGAAGCCCGTGCCGTAGGGCGACGCCTTGTAGTTCATCGCCATCGTGAGGTTGGTGCGGCCGTGGTACCCGTGGTCGAGCACCGCCACCGCGCGGCGGCCCGTGTGCTTGCGGGCGATCTTCACGCCGTTCTCCACGGCCTCCGCGCCCGAGTTCACGAGCACCGTGCGCTTCTCGTGCGTGCCGGGCGTGTGCTCCGCGAGCAGCTCCGCCACGCGCACGTACTCCTCGTACGGGGTCACGGTGAAGAGCGTGTGGATCACGTCGCCGAGCTGCGCGGTCGCTGCGTCCACGACCTCCTGGCGCGTGTGGCCCACGGTGGTCACGCCGATGCCGGCGCCCAGGTCGATGAAGCGGTTGCCGTCCACGTCCTCGACCACGGCGCCGTGCGCGCGGGAGACGTAGACGGGCAGCAGGGAGGAGACGCCGGGCGGCACGACGCGCATCCGGCGCTCGTGCAGCTCGCGGGAGAGCGGTCCCGGGATCTCCGTCACGATGCGTCGCTCCTGCGGCACCTGCGGGCGCGCGTCGCGGGCGGACGCGGCGGGGGAGTCGGAGGCGGAGCCGGCAGGAGTGCCGACGAGGGCGGAGTCCAGGGTGTCTGTCATGATCCGGCGAGCCTACCCGCGCGGGCGTCCGGATCCGAGAGGCGCCGCATCGCGCCCGCTAGCGTGATCCCATGCGCTTCGAGCACCGCTACGCCCTGTCCCTCGAGTGGACGGGCGACCGCGGATCCGGCACGTCCGACCACCGCTCCTACGGCCGCGACCACGTCGTCCGCATCGCCGGCAAGCCCGACCTCCTGGGATCCGCCGACCGCCCCTTCCGCGGCGACGTCGACCGCTGGAACCCCGAGGACGCCCTCCTCTCCGCGCTCGCGCAGTGCCACCTGCTCAGCTACCTGCAGGCCGCGACGGCGGCCGGGGTCGTCGTCGTGGGCTACGCGGACGAGGCGACGGGCACGATGCGGCAGACCGCGGACGGGGGCGGGCACTTCGTGGAGGTCACGCTGCGGCCCGTCGTCACGGTGCGGGACCCCGCCCAGGTGGAGCTCGCGACCTCGCTGCACCAGGGCGCCTCCGAGCGCTGCTTCATCGCGGCGAGCGTCGCGTTCCCCGTGCACCACGAGCCGCGCACGGTGGTCGCGCCCGCGTGACCCGGCGGATCCCGGTGGTCCGCTCGCCGCCCTGTCAGGCGCCGCCCGGCGGCATCGGGCAGACTGTCCGCGTCCCTCCCACAGACCTGGTGCGTCCGGCGCGCCGATGAAAGCGACTCCCGTGAAGCGACGCATCCCCCTCACCCTGGCCGCGGCCGCCGTCCTGGCCCTGTCCGCCTGCTCCGGCAGCGGCGCGCCGGCGGCCGACCCGTCCGCGAGCCCCACGGCGGGCGCGCGCACCGCAGGCGCCTCCTGCATCGACACCCAGGAGGGCGACGCGTCGAAGTCGGTGAAGGTGTCGGGCGACTTCGGATCCGCCCCCGAGGTCACGGTCGACGGCCCGCTGAAGGTCGACACGACCGAGCGCACGGTCGTCACGAAGGGCGACGGCGCCGAGGTCCAGGCGGGCACCACCGCGAACATCGCGCTCGCCGGCTACAACGGCACGACGGGCGCCGCGCTCCCGCAGCTCGCCTACAACGGCGACTCGCCGCTCCCCGCGAACCTCGACGACAGCGCGCTCGTCCCCGGCGTCGTCCGCGCGGTCGAGTGCACCACCGTCGGCTCGCGCATCGTCGCGGTCGTCCCCGCGGCGGACGGATTCGCCGCCGACCAGGCCTCGCAGCTCGGCCTCGGCGCCGACGACCCGATCGTCATCGTGGTCGACGTGCTGAGCCAGGTCCCGACGCGCGCCGACGGCGCCGACCAGCCCGCGCCCGAGGGCTTCCCGACCGTGGTGCTGGGCGACGACGGCGCCCCCACCATCACGATCCCCGACGCGGCACCGCCGACGGAGACCAAGATCGCGGACCTCAAGGTCGGCGACGGCGCCGAGGTGGGCGCGGGCGACAACGTCACCGTGCAGTACACGGGCATCAACTGGAACACCAAGAAGGTCTTCGACTCCAGCTGGGAGAAGGGCGGCAAGCCCGTCTCCTTCGTGACGAGCCAGGTCATCCCCGGTTTCACCAAGGCGCTCGTCGGCCAGAAGGTCGGGTCGCAGGTCATCGCGATCATCCCGCCCGCCGACGGCTACGGAGACAAGGGCCAGGGCGCCGACATCGGCGGCACCGACACCATCGTCTTCGTCGTCGACATCCTCGGCACGCAGGCCGCCCCCGCGGGCCAGTAGGGGCTGCCGCCGTGCGCCGCGTCATCATCCTCGGATCCACCGGGTCCATCGGCGTGCAGGCCCTCGAGGTCGTCGCGCGCCACCCGGAGCTGTTCGAGGTGGTCGGGCTCGGCGCCGGCAGCCAGCGCGAGGCGCTCGCCGAGCAGGCGCGCGTCGCGGGCGTGGAGCACACGGCGCTCGGAGCGGACGAGGCCGAGCAGCTGATCCGCTCGGTCGACGCCGACGTGGTGCTCAACGGCATCACCGGATCCGTCGGGCTCGGCCCGACGCTCGCCGCGCTGGAGGAGGGCCGCACGCTCGCCCTCGCGAACAAGGAGTCGCTGATCGTCGGCGGCGAGCTGGTGCGGTCGATCGCGCGGCCGGGCCAGCTCGTGCCCGTCGACAGCGAGCACTCCGCCATCGCGCAGGCGCTGCGGGGCGGCACGGCCGAGGAGGTCCGCCGCCTCGTCGTCACGGCGTCGGGCGGTCCGTTCCGGGGTCGCACGCGCGCGGAGCTCGCGGACGTGACGCCGCGCGAGGCCCTCGCGCACCCCACGTGGGACATGGGCCTCGTCATCACGACGAACTCGGCGACGCTCGTCAACAAGGGCCTCGAGGTCATCGAGGCGCACCTCCTCTTCGACGTGCCCTACGACCGCATCGACGTGGTCGTGCACCCGCAGTCGCTCGTCCACTCCATGGTCGAGTTCGTCGACGGCTCCACGCTCGCGCAGGCGTCGCCGCCCGACATGCGGCTCCCCATCGCGCTCGGCCTCAACTGGCCGCACCGCATGACCGACGTGGGCGTGCCCATCGACTGGACCCGCGCCGCCACCTGGACCTTCGAGCCCCTCGACGACGAGGCGTTCCCCGCCGTGCTCCTCGCGAAGGAGGTCGGCCGGGCCGGATCCACGTACCCCGCGGTCTACAACGCCGCCAACGAGCAGGCCGTCCACGCGTTCCACGCGGGTCGCGCGGGCTTCCTCGACATCGTCGACACCATCCGCCGCGTCGTCGACGCCCACGAGCCGGCGTCCGGCGCGCTCACCCGCGCGTCGCTGGCCGAGGCCGAGCGCTGGGCGCGGGCCGAGGCCGACCGCGTGCTGGGGGTCTGAGCGCCGCCTCGCACGGTCGCACGGTCGCACGGTCGCACGGTCGCACGGTCGCACGGTCGCACGGTCGCACGGTCGCACGGTCGCACGGTCGCACGGTCGCACGGTCGACGGTCCGGGCGGGATCCGCCGGACCCGCGCGCGCGACGGGGGGTCCCGCGGCGCGACGTGTCAGCCCACCGGGCGCGACGGGGCGGACCACCGCGCGCGACGGGGCAGCCCACCGCGCGCGACGCGTCAGCCCACCGCGGGCGACGCGTCAGCCGTCGTCCGACCCGCCGCCGTTCCCGTTCCCGCCCCCGTTCCCGTTCCCGTTGCCGCCGCCGTTCCCGTTCCCGCCGGATCCGCCGTTCCCCCCGCCCTGCTCGCCGCCCGGCGTCGCGGTGGGCGACGGCGCGGGCGCGGTGGTGCGGGTCGGGCTGGGCGTGGGCGACGGGCTCGGCGTGCGCGAGGGGGACGGGGTCGGCGAGGGCGGCGGGGTGGAGGACGGCGAGGGCGTCGGCGTCGGCGTGGACTCCGCCGCCGCCTGCGCGGCCTCGAGCTGCGCGCGCACGGCGTCGATGCGCGCGATGACCTCGTCGTGACGGGCCTGGTCGATGGACGAGTCCGCGAGATCGGCCTCGACGGCGGCCCGCAGCTCCTCGAGCTGGGCGAGCGCCTTGGCGTAGTCCTCGTCCGCCGCCGACTGCGTCACCGACTGCGTGCGCTGCTGCAGGTCGTCGAGCGCGCGGTCCTCGGGGGTCGAGGATCCGGCGCAGCCCGCGAGCAGCAGGACCGCGGTGGTGGCGGTGGCGAGTCCGACGGTGACGCGTCCGCGCCACGAGCGGCCCGATCCGGCGGGGCCGGGGGCGACCGGGCCGGGGATGACCGGCCCGGGGGCGACGAGGCCGGTGCGGCCGCGGGTGTGCGACGAACGGATCACGGGGCGTCCTCCACGCTCTTCTGCAGCTCCTCGAGGCTGGCGCCGAGGGGTCCGGGGACGGACGGGTACGAGGTGTCGCGGTCCTGGAACGACGTGAGGGTGACGACGCCGACCACGGCGGCCGCGGCGATGAGCACCGAGACGACCGCGATGCTCAGCGCGCGGGTCCCGCGGCGCCTCGCCGGGTCGCGGTCCGCGGCGGGGCGGCCGGGGGATGTCGGATCCGGGCGGTCGGCGACCGGGGGAGCGAAGCGCTCCGTGCGCGCGTCCGCTCCGGGGGCGGCCGCGAACCGCTCCGTCCGCGCGTCGGCGGAGGCCGCGGCCGCGGTCGCGCCCGCACCCACGCCCGCCCCGGCTCCGGCGGCCGCACCGGCCAGGCCAGCCGCGCCCGCGGGCATCACGCGCGTGGCCGTCGCGGTCGGGTCGTCCACGTCGGACGACGGCGCACGCCCGGTGCGGAGCTCCGCCGCGACCTCGCGTGCGGTGGGCCGGGCAGCCGGGTCGCGCCGGGTCATGCGGGTGAGGAGGTCCACCCACGACGGGCCCAGTCGCGCGGGGATGTCGGGGTCGCGCACGACGCGCGCCATGGTCGACTCGGCGGCCGTCCCCGGGAAGGTGCGGCGGCCGGTGAGGCACTCGAGGAGCACGAGGCCGAGCGCGTACACGTCCGTGGGCGCGCCCACCGCCTCGCCGAGCGCCTGCTCGGGGCTGAGGTAGCTGACGGTGCCGACGATGGACCCGGTGGAGGTGAGGCGCGTTCCGTCCACGAGCCGCGCGATCCCGAAGTCGGTGAGCTTCGCCGCGGCCGGCTCGTCGTCGGCCTCGGGCCGGGCGAGGAGCACGTTGGCGGGCTTCACGTCGCGGTGCACGACGCCGCGGCGGTGGATGTAGCCGAGCGCGTCCGCGAGGATCCCGCCGATGCGCGCCACCTCGGGGCCGGGCAGCGCCCCCTCCTTCATGCGGTCGGCGAGCGTGGTGCCGTCGACGATCTCCATCACGATGAAGGCGAGGGCGCGGTCGGCGACGACGTCGTCGCCCACGTCGAAGAGCGTCACGAGTCCGGGGTGGCTGAGGCCCGCGAGCATCCGCACCTCGCCCTCCTGGCGCTCGACCTCGTTCGGGTCGGCGGAGTCGGTCGCGAACACCTTGACGGCGACCTCGCGGCCGAGCGTCTCGTCGAGCGCGCGGTGCACGGTGGCCATGCCGCCGCGGCCGAGCAGCCCGCTGATGCGGTAGCGGCCGCCGAGCAGGGCTCCGGCGAGGCCGTCGGTCCGTTCTCCGGGCATGGGGCCACCTCTCGTCGCGGGCTCCCAGACTAGCCGGGGGCCGCCGGGGAGCCGCCGTGCGCGCGGGTCGGCGCGCGGAGGGAGGGCTCCGGGACGCGTATCGGACACCGTCCCGGGGATCCGCGTCGCCGCGGGCGTCCGCCCAGGGTGCGCGAGGTAGCCTCTCCGACCATGGACGGCGTCTTCCTCTACATCCTCGGGGTGCTCATCATCGTGGTCGGCGTCGCCGTGTCCATCGGCCTCCACGAGGTCGGGCACCTGCTGCCGGCGAAGGCGTTCGGCGTCCGCGTCACGCAGTACATGATCGGCTTCGGCCCCACCATCTTCAGCCGCCGCAAGGGCGAGACCGAGTACGGCGTGAAGGCCATCCCGCTGGGCGGCTACATCTCCATGATCGGGATGTTCCCGCCGCAGAGCTCCCGCGCCGGCGAGAGCAGCACGGGGATCGCGCAGCTCGTCGGATCCGACACCCGCCGCGACGCGACGTCGGAGCCCGGTGCCGATGCCGGCTCCCCGCCCGCCGACGACCGCGCGGGCCGCGGCTTCTTCGACCTCCTCGTGCAGGACGCCCGCCAGGCCAGCGCCGAGGGCGTCGGCGACGACGAGGACCGCGCCTTCTACAAGCTGCCGGTGCTCAAGCGCATGGTCATCATGCTCGGCGGCCCGGCCATGAACTTCCTCCTGGCGATCGTGCTGTTCGCGATCGTGCTCTGCGGCTTCGGCGTCACCCAGCCGACGACCACGGTCGGCCAGGTGAACGCGTGCATCGTGCCCGCCGGATCCACCGCCTCGGCCGATCCCGCCACGTGCCCCGCCGGCGCCCCCGAGGCCCCCGGCGCCGCGGCCGGCCTCCAGCCCGGCGACACCATCGTCAGCATCGACGGCGCGCCCGTCACCGCGTGGGACCAGGTCACGAGCACGGTCCAGGCGTCCGCCGGGAAGGAGCTCGACGTCGTCGTGGAGCGCGACGGCGCGCGGCAGACGCTCGCCATCACGCCCGTGCTCTCCGAGCAGGCCGTCATCGGATCCCGCGGCGCGCCCGAGGTCGACGAGCAGGGGAACCCCGTCACGCGCGAGGTCGGCCTCATCGGCTTCACCCCCACGCAGGCCGTCCAGCAGCAGCCGCTCTCCGCCGCCTTCACGACCACGGGCGAGAACATGGCCGCGGTCGGCAACCTCATCCTGAACCTCCCGCAGCGCCTGGTCGACGTCGGCCGCGCCGCGTTCGGCGGCGGCGAGCGCGACCCGAACGGCCCCATGAGCGTCGTCGGCGTCGGCCGCGTGGCCGGCGAGATCGCGAGCCTCGACGAGACGCCCGTCGCGTCCCGCGCGTCCGCGATGATCGGCCTCGTGGCGTCGCTCAACGTGGCGCTCGGCATGATCAACCTGCTCCCGCTCCTGCCGCTCGACGGCGGGCACGTGCTCGGCGCGATCGTGGAGGGCGTCCGCCGCTTCCTCGCCAAGGCGTTCGGCCGCCGCGACCCGGGGCCCGTCGACGTCGCGAAGCTCATGCCGCTGACGTTCGTGGTCGTGATCCTGTTCGGCGCCATGAGCGCGCTGCTGATCTTCGCCGACCTGGTGAACCCCGTACGCCTGACCTGATCGGGGGCGGGCGGGCGCCCCGCGCCCCCGCCGCACCAGGCGCGCAGGAATCGGACGTAGGCTCTTCCCCGTGCCAGCAGTCAATCTCGGAATGCCGAAGGTCCCTGAGGTCCTCGCGCCCCGCCGCAAGACCCGTCAGATCAGCGTCGGCAAGGTGAAGGTGGGCGGGAACGCCCAGGTCAGCGTCCAGTCGA